>OLRJ01000356.1_pt1 | contig 47665 bp, 49 predicted proteins | sample 1672741 | NCBI WGS metagenome assembly OLRJ01 (sample SAMEA3136719, study PRJEB25190) | human gut metagenome | biome: human gut; feature: human-associated habitat; material: faeces | place: Austria | collected 2013 | reverse complement strand
TTATCAAGGAACGAGCCAGTCAGAAAAAACTGCTGGAAGGTCTGAAAAACGATTATTATGATGCGATACTGATCGCTGATCATGATGTAAAGAGTATGCATGATGTGGAAAAATTGGCACTGTATTATTCCAGAGTCGGGATTGTGGTACATAAAAATCATCCTCTCTTTTATAAGAAGAAAGTTACACTGGCAGATTTTAAAGACAGTCTGTTTTTGAGATATCTTCCGACGGAGATTAAAAAAGAAGAGGATTACCTGTTTAACATCTGCAGATATTATGGTTTTGAACCAAAAATCGCTGCAGAGTTTGACGATTTTGAAGAATATCTTTTTTCCTGCGAAATGGGAGAGGGTGTGTCAATCGTATTTGAGGAGACAGAGGTTATTTCAAACATGAATCTCCGGTTTATACCGATTGAGGATGATGTGCCGCAGAAGTATCTGCCGATGCAGCTTACCCGCAAAACTAAGAATCATAATCCTGCATTGAAAGACTTATATTCCTATGCGCAGAAGTACTCGAATCTCCATGAAAAAAAAGATTTCTGAAAAATGAAAAAAGTGATTGACTGTATAATCACAATACACGTTATAGTGTATAACAGGAAGGGAACGATGGAATCAATTCACTCTTCTAAGAAGAAACATTTTCAAACTGCACTGTAGTATAATCCTCTACTCAAAGCTGCAGTGTAAAGTAAAATGTTGGAAAAGATTAACACAAATCAAGGAGGTATATTCATGGAAGGCGAAATTCGTTTGACTAACTCCAGTACCGGAGGTCCTGTGTTCGTATACGTAAAGGATGGAAAAATCGTTCGTATTACACCGATGGACTTTGATGAGACAGATCCGGAAGGCTGGAAAATCGAAGCAAGAGGTAGAGTGTTCAAAGCACCTAGATACACAACAATCGCACCATTTACAGCTGGTCAGAAATCAATGATCTATTCTGACAGACGTATCCTTTATCCGATGAAACGTGTGGACTTTGATCCAAACGGTGAAAGAAATATCCAGAACCGTGGTATTTCCGGATATGAGAGAATCAGCTGGGATGAAGCTATTGATATCACATGTAATGAGATCAACAGAATTAAAAGAGAGAGTGGTCCGGCATCTATCATGTCTACACCATCATCTCACCACTTATGGGGTAATGTAGGTTATCGTCATTCTACATATTTCCGTTTCATGAACTTAATGGGATTCACTTATGCTGATCATAACCCGGATTCATGGGAAGGTTGGCACTGGGGCGGAATGCATATGTGGGGATTCTCCTGGAGACTTGGATGTCCGGAGCAGTATGACCTGCTTGAGGATGGTCTGAAATATGCAGAGCTGATCGTATTCTGGTCTTCTGACCCAGAGGTTAACAGTGGTATCTACGCTGCATACGAGTCACATATCAGACGTCGTTGGTTAGATGAACTGGGAGTTAAGATGGTATTCATCGATCCGTTCTTCAACCATTCTGCAAATATGTGGGGAATCAAATGGTTCTCACCAAAAGTTGGTACAGACCATGCACTTTCATTCGCTATCGCTTATACATGGCTGACTGAAGGTACTTATGATAAAGAGTACGTTGCAACTCACGCTTACGGATTCGAAGAGTGGGCTGATTACGTATTAGGTAAAGGCGAAGACGGAATTCCGAAGACCTGTGAATGGGCTGAGAAAGAAACAGGCGTTCCGGCTTGTGATATCCGTGCACTTGCTCGTGAGTGGGCTAAGAAAAATACATACCTTGCTGCCGGTGGTATGGGCGGCTGGGGTGGTGCTTGCCGTGCTACCCATGGTATTGAGTGGACTCGTGGTATGATCGCTCTTGCTACTATGCAGGGACTTGGTAAACCAGGATCCAATATCTGGTCAACAACACAGGGTGTTCCGACCGATTACGAATTCTACTTCCCGGGTTACGCAGAGGGTGGTATCTCTGGTGACTGCGTAAACTCCGCTGCTGGATTCAAATTTGCTTGGAGAATGTTCGATGGTAAGACAACATTCCCGGCTCCGGTAAAAGTTAACTGGGAAGCTGGTCAGCATATTCCGCGTCTGAAAATTCCGGAGTGTATCATGAACGGAAAATTCGAGTGGTATGGTAAAGGATTCTGTGGTGCTACTATCGAAGCACAGATGCATCCGTATCAGTATCCGGCTCCAGGCTATGGAAGCATCAAAATGTACTGGAAATACGGCGGACCGCACATCGGTACTATGACTGCTACAAACAGATATGCTAAGATGTACACATCTGAGTCTCTTGAGTTCGTAGTATCACAGTCTATCTGGTTCGAGGGCGAGGTTCAGTTCGCAGATATTATCCTTCCGGCTTGTACAAACTATGAGCGTTGGGATATTTCCGAGTTTGCTAACTGCTCCGGTTACATCCCGGATAACTTCCAGATGGCTAACAACCGTGTAATTTCCTTACAGGCTAAATGTATCGAGCCGCTTGGCGAGTCCAAATCTGACTACGATATTTATGTAGAGTTTGCTAAAAAACTTGGTTTATATGATATCTTTACAGAAGGCAAAACCGAGCTTGACTGGGTAGAGCAGTACTACAATGCTACTGACTGTCCGAAGCTCATGTCTTGGGAAGACTTCTTCAAGAAAGGATATCTGGTAGTACCGGACAATCCAAACAGAAAGAAAACACCTGCACTTCGTTGGTTCGCTGAAGATCGTGAACGCGATACTCCAGACTGGGGTCCGGCTCCAAACCAGACTGTACATCTTAAAGGATTACAGACAACTACAGGTAAAGTAGAGTTTATCTCAACTTCTCTGAAACGTTTCGAGGAGCAGGGATTTGTAGACGAATATCGTCCTGCAATGCATAAATACGTTCCGGCTTGGGAGAGCTGGCACGCAGAGGTTGCTAAGAAATACCCGCTTGGTATGTTATCACCTCATCCAAGATTCTCAATGCACACCATGGGTGATGCAAAAGATTCCTTCATGCTGGATATCAAAGACCACCGTGTACTTGTAGATGGATGGTATTACTGGATTATCCGTATGAATACTGTTGATGCAGAAGCACGTGGAATCAAAGACGGCGATCTGGTACGCGCATACAACGACAGAGGTTCTGTAATCCTTTGTGCTCAGGTTGGTGAGCGTGTTCAGCCAGGTACTGTTCACTCTTATGAGTCCTGTGCAGAGTATGCACCACTTGGTAAACCGGGATGCTCCGCAGACCGTGGTGGTTGTGTAAATATCCTTACACCGGATCGTTACATGTCTAAATACGCATGTGGTATGGCACCAAACAGTGCTCAGGTTGAAGTAGAAAAATGGGATGGCGGTATTTACGAGATTTATTAATTCGTAGATAAAGCCCGAAAGGAGAATTAGAGATGAAACAGTGGTATATGGTTATTGATGTCAGATGGTGCCATGATTGTAATAACTGCTTTATGTCTTGTAAAGACGAACATGTAGGAAATGAGTGGCCAGGTTATACAAATGCTCAGCCACGTCATGGACATCGTTGGATGAACATTCTTAGAAGAGAACGTGGAAGATATTCCCGTAATGATTATTCCTATCTTCCAATGCCTTGTCAGCATTGTGAGAACGCTCCTTGTATCGCAGCTGGAGACGGCGCTGTTACAAGACGTGAAGATGGTATCGTAATGATCGATATGAACAAAGCTAAAGGAAACAAAGCTTTAGTAGATTCCTGCCCATACGGAGCAATCTACTACAACGAAGAGGCAGATGTACCGCAGAAATGTACAATGTGTGCACACCTTCTTGATGATCCGGACTGGATCCCAGGAATCCCAAGATGTGCTCATTCCTGCCCGACAAAAGCTCTGAAAGCTTTCCATCTTGAGCCGGAAGAAATGGAAATGATGATCAAAACAGAAGGACTTGAAGTTTACAGACCGGAGCTGGGAACCAACCCGCATGTATTCTACAAAAACCTTCACAGATTTACAAAGAACTTTGTTGCAGCAGGCGTACTTGTTGACGGAGACTGCTACGAAAATGCAACTGCTACTCTGAAAAACGCAGAGGGCGAAGTTGTTGAAATTCAGAAAACAAACTTCTTTGGCGACTTCAAGTTTGACGGCTTAGATGATGGAAAATATGTTCTTACCATCGACGCTGCAGGCAAAACAAAAGATATCGATGTTGAAATCGCAGGAAAATCACTGAACCTTGACTTTATTGAATTCTAAAAACAGTTAGAAAACATATAACGTTAAGCTGTGTGCCCATGCTGTCACAGGCATGGGCACACTTACTATCTGTCAAAGATGGTCTGCCGAATTGCGGGCGGCAGCTGAATGGGCCGGATTCAGCATCAAAATATAGATTGAGGTGCTGTTTTTGTGTGAGCCTGAACAAATGTGTACTGTACTGCAGATTATGGTGGTACGGAAGTCTTATCATAACAAGGAGAAGAAGAATGAGCAAAGTTGTAATTTTTAACGGAAGTCCGAGAAAAGATGGAAATACATCAACAATTTTACAGATGATCGAGCGTGGAGCAAAAGAGCATAATGCTGAAGTTCGTAACTATACTTTGTTTAAAATGAAAATGTCTGCCTGTCAGGGCTGCTTTGGCTGTCGTATCAACGATGGAGACTGCGTACTGAACGATGAGCTGAAGAAAGCAATCGATGAACTGAAGACAGCAGATGCAATCGTAGTTGGTTCTCCGGTTTATTTTATGCAGATCAACGGAATGGTTAAGAACATGTATGACCGTTTCTTCCCTCTGCTTGGTACAGAAGGCAAGCCAAGATATGGACAGAAAAAGATCGTAACTGTTTATACACAGGAGTTGGATGATCCACATATGTATGATACATACTTTGATTTCCTTGCTGCAACTGCATTCCCAAGCTTCGGATTTGTAGACGAGCATCGTATCGTTTGTGTAAATGGTAATAATCCGGAGACAGCCGAGAATAACAGAGAGTTAAAACAGAATGCATATGAAGTTGGTCGTATGCTGGCAAATATCGGTAAATAAGAGGATGTTATGAAGAAGAAATTAGCGTATGATTTTCAAACAGCAAGAGAAAAGATCATGGAGCATTGTTCTCAGCTGGGAACAGAAGAAATCTCTTTAGATAAAGCTGCAGGACGAGTTCTTGCGGAGGATGTACAGGCACAGTATCATGTACCTTTGTTTGACAAATCGCCTTTAGACGGGTATGCTTTTCTTGCGGATAATACACGAGGAGCAGACAGAGAACATCCGGTTTGCCTGAATGTTGTGGAAGAAATTGCAGCAGGCGCTCATTCTGACCGGGCAGTACAGTCGATGGAGGCTGTAAAGATTCTTACCGGAGCTCCAATTCCTGCGGGAGCTACGGCTGTTGCAAAATACGAAGAGACAGAAGAGACAGAAAAAACAGTTACGTTGTTTCGGGAATACAAAAATCAGGAAAACATCATTAAAATGGGAGAGGATATCCTGCAAGGAGAAATAATTGCCGGGAAGGGTACGTTTATTGATGCAGCGGTACATGCTTCGCTGGCATCCCAGGGTATTTCTTCATTGAGTGTTTATAAAGAGCCGATGATTGGAATCATCTCTCAGGGGAATGAACTGATTAGTCCGGGAGAAGAATTGTATCCTGGCAAGATTTATAATACCAACAGGTATATGTTATCTACGACATTAAAGACAGAACACATCTCCTCCATTTATCTTGGTAAGGTAAATGATGATCAGGATGAGATTGCACGGATTCTGGAAGAAGCATCCTGTGTATATGATGCAGTGATTATGACCGGTGGTGTATCTGTGGGTACTTACGATTATACGGAACGAGCCATGGAACAGGCCGGAGCAGAGATCCTTGTTGACCGGGTAAAGATGAAACCGGGATCATCCTGCTGTATTGGTATTTTAAATGGAGTACCGATATTTGGTCTGTCCGGAAATCCATCTGCAGCAATGACTACATTTCATCTTGTGGCTTTGCCTGCGATTCGCTGGATGGCCGGCAGAACAGATTATCTGCCGGAAAAAATAGCAGTTACGCTTGGAAGTGACTATCCGAAAAAAAGTCCGAATACAAGAATACTAAAAGGACACCTTTGCCTGCAGGATGGCACAGCAGTCTTTTCGCTGAATGTAAAACAGGGAAATGGAATGGTCAGCGCTATGCGCAATGCAGAGGTATTTGCAGTAGTTCCTGCCGGAAGCGGCGCTTTGGAAAAAGGCTGTCGACTGGAGGCCTATCTGCTATAGATAATGGAGGCAAAGACAGAGCATGAAACTTGACAAGTCAGAGTATGTGAACACTGGAATGACAACAAAGGAAGTGATGGTCTATAACAAGATCAAAGAAGCTATCCTGAACAATGAATTTAAACCGGGAACGGTTTTGGTAGAACGAAAGCTTTCAGAAATTTATGATGTAAGTCGTTCTCCAGTTCGTTATGCCCTTCGTCAGCTGGCAAAAGAAGGGCTGCTGACAGATGAACCGGGAAAAGGAATTATCGTTCCTGTGTATACACTGGAAGATATTCTGGAAGTGTATGACCTGTTGGAGGTGCTTCAGGTATATGCAATTCAGGTTTCACTGAAAAACTATGATATGATCGCTGATGCAACGCTGGGACAGATTATGGAACAGATGAGGAAATCCATGACAGATGAAAATCTCATCCGGCGTATGGATTGGGATGTGAAATTCCATGAGTTCATAATTCATCATGTGTCCAACAAACGTCTGGATATGATTTTTGATCTTCTGGTAAACCAGAAGCGCAGATTTGATATTACATCATTTCACGATCCGGAGCATGGAGAGATGACGACGAAACAGCATCAGAAGATCTATGATGCAATCCTTGCAAGAGATCAGGAAGCGTGTATTGCTGCGATTAAAGAGCACAGTCAGTATATCAAACAGTACTATATCAACAAACTTGTAACAGGCAGGTATAATTTATAATGGATGAAGAAAAGAAATTATTATTCTCCCAGGATTACAATGTGGGAGAAATCGTAACTTTTCATCTGTATCGGGAACAGAAAGATGGGAATGTGACCGTAACGCTGGCATATCAGTTTGCCGGAGCACCGGAAGTGGTATGCAAACGATTTTTTTATCCGGTCTGTGCGGAAGTTTACCAGAATCCTTATCTGAGCTGGTATAATCTCATTTGCTGCAGCAACAACTATGGACCAATTCCAGTTGTCAGCTACATGAATGAGTCCGTACAGAACGGAAAAAAGATCGCAGCAACGGTTTATCCTGATGATGCTTTACAGTATATGGATCTAATCGCACGACTGGGAGAGGAAGATTATTATTGTTTTCCGTTCCACCCGAGAGAATATGAATATATGCTGTATGTGAGCAAAAAAGGAACACTGGCAGATTATTTTAATCTGGATGAGATTCTTTCTGTTTATAAAAACAGTGGGGTATCACTGGATGAAGAGAAGATGAAATTCTATTTCCAGCAGGAGCTTTCCTGGTTCGGAAATGAAGAAGAGTGTGATATCGAGATACATAATTGTCTTGGAGACGAGAAACTGGCGATAACCGGACTGCTGTTTGGCTACCCGGTGGAAAGTACCGTAGCGCTTATTAAAAAGACTATCGATATGTGTGAACAGTAAATAGTATCGATAAAATGTTCGTAATAGAATGAAAAGTATTAACATGTTCGTATAATGAATGTAAATGTACAAATATGTTATATGATTCCCGAATGGCAAATGATATATTATTTTGTATATCACAGAAAATATGTAAATATATTAACTTATTCATATGATTGAGATGTTGTAAAAAAAGAATATAGAAAGGGCGGTATACTGTGAAAATAGTATATCGTCTTTTTTGTGTTACTGATCAATGGATATTTCAAAAAATAAGATAAGAAGAAAGTATAATTTGTATATAGTTATAAGGTAATGATAGCGGAGCAGTATTTTTTGACAAAGAATATTAAAACTGATACACTAATAAGAAGTGTATCTAAAAACAGAAACGTCTGAAAAACAATAAGAAGACGAATGACTGGTGGAAGATACTGCAAGAGATTCAGGGAAAGGTGGTGTTACATAATGAAATTATATGCAAATATCATTATAGACATTTCCCTGGAAAAACTGGATCGGATGTTTCAGTATGAGATTCCGGAAGAGATGCAGCAACTGCTTCAGCCGGGGATGCAGGTAAAAGTACCATTTGGTAAAGGAAACCGTTTTCTGACAGGATATGTGATCGAGATTACAGAAGAGCCGGAGTTTGATCCGGAAAAGATAAAACCGGTAGCTGAAATCCTGCCGGAGAGCATTCAGGCACCGAATCAGATGCTGATGACGGCGGCATGGATGCGGAGAAATTATGGCGGAACGATGAACCAGGCATTGAAAACAGTTCTGCCTGTGAAGCGAAGAGCGAATAAAAAAGAGCATCGCACTATTGTATTGAAGATGCCGGCAGATCAGGCACGCACCTGTCTGGCGGAGATGGAGCGAAAGCATCATACGGCAAAGGCACGGCTGTTACGGGAACTTATTGAGAATGGACAGCTTCCGTATGAGACCGTGACAGGTAAGCTGAATGTGTCTGCCGCCGTGATACGAGGGTTGGAAGAACAGCAGATCCTTACGATTGAGCGGACAAGAGCGTATCGAAATCCACTGAAAGAATTGCAACAAAAGGGAAAACTCCATGAGCTTAATCCGGAACAGCAGCATATCGCAGATGCCATTATCCAAAATCAGGTAGTTGGAGATCATCGTCCCTGTCTGATCCATGGGGTAACGGGAAGTGGAAAGACGGAAGTCTATCTGGAACTGATCGCATCTGCCATTGCACAGGGAAAACAGGCAATCGTGCTGATCCCGGAGATCGCGCTGACGTATCAGACGGTAATGCGGTTTTATCATCGGTTTGGTGACCGGGTCTCCATTCTGAATTCCAGAATGTCTGCCGGGGAACGCTATGATCAGTATGAGAGAGCGGAGTCGGGGGAATTGGATGTTATGATTGGACCGAGGTCTGCCCTGTTCACACCGTTTTCAAATCTTGGGTATATTATTATCGATGAAGAACATGAAGCTTCGTATAAGAGTGAGACAGTACCAAGGTATCATGCCCGGGAAACAGCCATTTACAGAGCTTCTTTACAGAATGCCTGCGTGGTGCTGGGATCGGCAACACCGTCTATAGAAAGTTACCAGCGGGCGAAGACCGGTGTATATCATCTGTACGAAATGCATCAGCGTGTGGGAAATCGCCCCTTGCCCCAGGTATATGTGGCAGACATGCGGGAAGAATTGCGTCTGGGCAATCGTTCCATGTTAAGCGATAAGCTTCGGGAGCTGATGCAGGATCGTCTTGCGAAAAAAGAGCAGATCATGCTGTTTTTAAACCGCCGTGGTGTGGCAGGATTTGTGTCTTGTCGTTCTTGCGGGCATGTGTTGAAATGCCCACATTGTGATGTATCTTTAAGTCTGCATCGCAATCAGAAAATGGTCTGTCATTACTGTGGGTATCAGGAACCGGCAGTAAAACAGTGTCCGGAATGTGGTTCCAAACTGATCGGTACATTCAATGCAGGAACGCAGAAAGTGGAGACTTATCTGAAGGAACAGTTTCCGGGAGCGAGAGTTCTCCGGATGGATTTTGATACGACACGGGAAAAAGACAGCTATGAAAAGATTCTGTCGGCATTTGCCAATCGGGAAGCGGATATTCTGGTGGGAACCCAGATGATCGTAAAAGGACATGATTTTCCTGCTGTTACGCTGGTGGGTGTGCTGGCAGCGGATATGTCGCTGCATGTGTCGGATTACCGGGCATCGGAGCGGACGTTTCAGCTGCTGACTCAGGCGGCAGGCCGTGCAGGCAGGGGAAACAGACCGGGGGAAGTCGTGATACAGACATATCAGCCGGAACATTACAGTATCCAGACGGCAAAGCGGCAGGATTATCAGGCATTTTTTGAAGAGGAGATCTCCTTTCGGAAGATGTTGCGTTATCCGCCGGTATGGAATATGTTGGTCATTCATATTGCTGCGCTGGATGCAGAAGAAGCAGGGAACCTGGCAAAACAGATTCATGACAGGATCATGAGTCTCGGGATCGACCGACGAAAGCTTCAGGTTATCGGACCGTCAGATGCGCTAATTGCAAAAGTAAATGATGTGTATAAGAAAGTCATTTATCTGAAAAGCGCAGATTATGAGGGGCTGATCCGGATCAAGGATTTTCTGGAAAAGCAGATTATGGCAGATCCGGCATTCCGCACAGGAACTGTGCAGTTTGATTTTAATCCGATGAATGGATTTTGATTTTTCTACGAAAGTATGTCTTGAAATTAGGGAAAAATGTATGGAAAATGCTTTTTCATAACTACCGGAAAAATTAGCAGAATAGATATTAAAATAAGAAAAACAAAAAATCTTAAATAAATAAATCAACAGGATTTAACAAATTATGAGAAAATCAGGATTACGGGAGGAAGAATAAAAATGGCTTTAAGAGAGATTCGAATTTTAGGAGATGAAGTGCTGACAAAAACATGCAGACCGGTAAAAGAGGTAACACCGAGAATCCGGGAGCTGATCTCTGATATGCTGGAAACCATGTATGAGGCAAATGGCGTAGGTCTGGCTGCACCGCAGGTAGGTGTACTCAGAAGAATCGTCGTAATTGATGTAGGGGACGGTCCGCTGGTAATGATCAATCCGGAGATCATTGAGTCTTCCGGAAGCCAGACCGGAGAAGAGGGATGTTTAAGTTTTCCGGGAAAAAGTGGTGTGGTAACAAGACCAAATTATGTAAAAGCCCATTTCTATAATGAAGATATGGAGCTTTACGAGATCGAGGGAGAAGAGCTTCTTGCCCGTGCAATCTGTCATGAGCTGGATCATCTGGATGGACACATGTATGTGGAAAAAGTAGAAGGCGAGATCCATGATGTAGTCTATGAAGATCCGGAAGAGGATGGAGAAGAGATTGCATCTGAAGAGTAATGAGAGACGAAAATAAACTATCTAAGATATGGAACACGAAAAAGCCTGTCAGTGAAAAGGATGGAAGTAAGAAAGGATGGATGAGCAGATGAATCTGATTTTTATGGGAACACCGGATTTTGCAGTGGGAACACTGGAAGCTCTGATCGGTGCCGGACATGATGTGAAACTTGTGGTCACACAGCCGGACAAACCAAAGGGACGTGGAAAAACCGTGCAGTTTCCACCGGTAAAAGAATGTGCAGTGGCTCACGGCATCGAAGTGTATCAGCCGAAAAAAATCCGGGAGCCGGAATGTGTGGAATATCTGAGACAGTATGATGCAGATTTGATCGTTGTGGCAGCGTTTGGTCAGATCCTGCCAAAAGAGATTCTGGATATGCCGAAGTATGGATGTATTAACGTACATGCTTCCCTTCTTCCGAAATACCGCGGTGCTGCACCGATCCAGTGGGCAGTCATCAACGGAGACAAAGTGAGTGGCGTTACGATCATGCGTATGGACGTTGGACTTGATACCGGCGACATGATCGCAAAAGAAGAAGTAGTGCTGGATGAGAAAGAGACAGGTGGAAGCCTGTTTGATAAACTCAGTGAAGTAGGCGCACAGCTCTGCGTCAGAGTGATCCCGGAGATCGAAGCAGGAACGGCTGTCTATACAAAGCAGGAGGAAGCACAGGCTACACATACGACCATGATCAAAAAGCAGCTTGGCGACATCGACTGGACAAAGACAGCAAAAGAGATTGAATGTCTGATCCGTGGATTAAATCCATGGCCAAGTGCATATACTAGGCTGAATGGCAAAACATTAAAAATCTGGGATGCAGATGTTGTAGAAACGGAATCAGGCAAAAAAGCAGGCACTGTTGTGGAAGCACAGGCAGACCGTTTCCTTGTACAGACCGGAGCCGGATGTCTGGCATTGCGGGAAGTACAGTTAGAAGGTAAAAAACGTATGGCAGCAGATGCTTTCCTGCGTGGAAACCATGCGGAACAGGACACAATTCTTGGTTAAAAGGTTAAGTTATTTATAGATTTTATAAGAGATATCAGAAAGGAAGAAATACAAATGCCTTATTATGGATATGGCTACGGATATGGTGGATATGGTCTGGCATACAGCTGGACATATCTTCTGGTGTTAGCAGGCGTTATTGTATGCCTGATCGCTTCTGCAAAAGTCCGTTCTACTTATAACAGATATTCTTCTGTGAGAAGTATGGCGGGAATGACTGGTGCACAGGCTGCGCAGCGCATACTTGCCCATGCAGGAATACGGGATGTACAGATTCAGCATGTGTCCGGAAATCTGACGGATCATTATGATCCGAGAGAAAAAGTGCTGCGTTTATCGGACAGCGTATATGGTTCTGATTCTGTAGCGGCGGTAGGTGTCGCTGCCCACGAGTGCGGACATGCGATCCAGCATCAGAGAGGTTATGTGCCGCTTCGGGTAAGAGGCGCATTTGTTCCGGTGGCAAACTTTGGATCTTCTATTGCATGGCCGCTGATCATTATCGGTCTGATGATGCGGGGGCAGATCATTATTGAGATTGGTATTATCTGTTTTTCACTTGCCGTGATCTTTCAGCTGATCACGTTGCCGGTGGAATTTAATGCATCTGGCAGAGCGATGCGTATTTTGCGGGAAACAGGAATCTTAAACAGTCAGGAACTTCCAATGACAGGAAGAGTACTCCGTGCAGCCGCAATGACTTATGTTGCCAGTGCAGCATCTGCTATTTTACAGCTGCTGCGACTGATCATATTATATGGAGGAAGACGCAGAAATGAGTGATTCTGTCAATACAAGAGAATTGATACTGGATATTCTGATGGAAGTGACAGAACATCAGGGATACAGTCATATCATCCTACGGGATGTGCTGAACAAATATGCTTATCTTTCCCGACAGGAGCGGGCGTTTATTGCAAGGATCAGCGAGGGAACATTGGAACGGATGTTGGAAATGGATATGATCCTGAATCAGTTTTCAAAAACAAAAGTGAAAAAAATGAAACCGGTCATCCGTAATATTCTGCGTATGAGTGTGTATCAGATCAAATATATGGACAGCGTTCCGGACAGTGCATCCTGCAATGAGGCAGTAAAGCTGGCAGTACGCCGCGGACTTGGCGGGTTGAAAGGATTTGTGAATGGTGTGCTGCGTAATATCAGCAGAAACAAAGACCAGATCCGTTACCCACTGGAAGAAAAGGAACCGGAAGAATATCTGTCGGTAACCTGCTCTGTACCATTATGGATCGTGCAGCAGTGGACACAGGAGTATGGATATGACAGGACGAAACAGATGTGCCAGTCATTCCTAGAATCTGCGCCATTGTCTATCCGTACAAATCTGCAGCAGACGACACCGCAGCACTTAAAAGAGAAGCTGGAGAAAGAAGGTGTGTCTGTAGAAGAAAATCCGGAATTTTCCTATGCCTTCTTTATTTCCGGTTATGACAGACTGGATGCGCTGGAAGCATTTCGCGAAGGATTGTTCTCCGTACAGGATATGGCGTCCATGTATGTGGCTGAGGCAGCAGATGTACAGCCGGGGGCATATGTGATCGATGTATGCGCAGCTCCGGGTGGAAAGAGCATGCACCTTGCAGAAAAGTTACAGGGAACCGGCATGGTGGAAGCCAGGGATCTGACAGAATATAAAGTCGATCTTATGGAGGAAAATATTGCCCGTTGTCAGCTGAAAAACATGAAAGCGGTACAGTGGGATGCCACGATGAAAGATGCTGATTCGGTGGAAAAAGCAGATGTAGTCATTGCTGATCTGCCCTGTTCCGGTCTTGGCGTTATGGGACGGAAACCGGATATTCGATACCGTGTTACCCCGGAAGATGTGCAGGCACTGGCAGCCCTGCAGCGTAAGATCCTGTCTGTGGTACAGGAATATGTAAAACCGGGCGGAACCCTTGTATACAGTACCTGCACCGTGACCCGTGCAGAAAATGACGGGAATGTACAGTGGTTTGGGGAACAGTATCCGGAGTTTCAGTTTGAGAACATGCGCCAGCTTTATCCGGGAGAAGGCCGACACGATGGATTTTTTATTGCCAAGTGGAAAAAACAGACAGTATAAGATACGAAATTTTTGAAGGCTGCGGTATGGGGATTAGTACGGAAAATATTTTTTCATAACGATTTTATTTATAGCATTAGATAAAGACAATGTAGTGGAGATTGACATGAGTAAAACAGATATCAGGTCGCTGACACAGGAGGAGATGAAAGTGTTTGTTACGGAAATCGGGGAGAAGCCGTTCCGTGGAAAACAGATCTATCAGTGGCTGCATGAAAAGCAGGTCACTTCCTTTGACGAAATGACAAACCTTTCGGCAAAACTGCGGGAAAGATTAAAAGAAACCGCTGCCTTGACCGTGCTGAAAGAGGTAACGGTGCAGACATCTGCACTGGATGGTACAAAAAAATATTTATTTGAACTGGAAGATGGCAATATGGTGGAGAGCGTTCTCATGCGTTATCATCATGGAAATTCTGTCTGTATTTCTTCACAGGCGGGATGCAGGATGGGATGTAAATTTTGCGCTTCCACACTGGACGGTCTGGTAAGGGGACTGACACCGGCAGAGATGCTGGAACAGATTTACCGTATTGGTGCAGATATTGGCGAACGAATCTCCAATGTGGTTGTCATGGGAACGGGAGAACCGCTGGATAATTATGAGAACCTGTTAAAGTTTATCCATATTTTAACAGAAGAAGGCGGTTTACATATTAGTCAGAGAAATCTTACAGTTTCCACCTGTGGAATCGTACCGAGGATCCGGCAGCTTGCGGATGAAAAGTTGCAGATCACACTTGCATTATCGTTACATGCTTCCACACAGGAAAAGCGGGAACAGATCATGCCGGTGGCAAAAGCGTATGATCTGACACAGGTGCTGGATGCCTGTAAATATTATTTTAAACAGACCGGTCGCAGGATCAGTTTTGAATACAGTCTGATCGAGGGAGTTAATGATTCTGCAGAAGATGTACGAAATCTCGCTTCCCTGCTCAGAGGCATGAACTGTCATGTCAACCTGATCCCGGTCAATCCGATCAAGGAGCGGGATTTCAGTCAGCCGGATACAAAGGCAGTTCGGGAGTTTCAAAATAAACTTGAAAAATGTGGAATAAATGTTACTATTAGAAGAGAAATGGGTCGTGATATTGACGGGGCCTGTGGACAATTGAGAAAGAGATATGCGGAAAGGTAGGTTCAGATATATGGAAACATATTCCCTGACAGATATCGGACAGACCCGGGAAATGAATCAGGATTATTTCTTTAGTTCTGAAGAACCGGTTGGCAATTTGCCGACACTTTTCATTGTCGCAGATGGAATGGGAGGACATAAAGCAGGAGAATTTGCCTCCTGCTTTACCGTAGAGAAGGTTGTAGAGGCGGTTACAGGAAGTAAAAAGGAAGATATTCCTGAAATATTAGGAGATGCCATAAGAAATGCAAATCTGGCATTGATCGAATATGCTGGAGAACATCCACAGATGCATGGTATGGGAACTACGGTTGTAGCTGCGGTCGTAACAGAGAATCAGTTATATGTGGCAAATGTGGGGGACAGCAGACTTTATATTGTAGGAAAAAACAGCCGTCAGGTTACCAGAGATCATTCACTGGTGCAGGAGATGGTACGGATTGGCGAACTGGATGAAACGCAGGCTAGGAGTCATCCGGATAAAAATATTATAACAAGGGCGATTGGTGCTGATAAAAATCTGAAGATTGATGTATTTGAGGAACAGATAGAACCGGGCGATAAGATTCTTCTGTGTACAGACGGATTGACAAATATGCTGGAAGATACTGCTATATTTGAAATTTTAAATGATGCACGGTCTGGATTATCGGAAAAAGTAGAGCAGTTGGTAAGACAGGCAAATGAAAATGGCGGTACGGATAATATAACCGTGGTAGTATATCAACCGATGGATGAGGTGGCAGAATGATAGAAATTGGAAATATGATCGCTGACAGATATGAGATTGTCAGTAAGATAGGTACGGGCGGAATGTCCGACGTATATAAAGCAAAGGACCATACACTTGGTCGTTATGTTGCGATTAAAGTATTAAAATCGGAATTCAGTGAGGACAGCAGCTTTGTGTCAAAATTTCGTGCAGAGGCACAGGCAGCAGCCGGACTGGAACATCCAAATATCGTAAATGTGTATGATGTGGGATGCCAGACAGGAAATTATTACATTGTAATGGAGTATGTGGAAGGCATTACCCTGAAAAAATATATAGAGACAAAAGGACAGCTTGCATATAAAGAGGCGCTGAGCATTGCTATTCAGGTAGGTCGTGGTATTCAGGCGGCACATGCAAAGGGTATTATCCACAGAGATATCAAGCCTCAGAATATCATTATCTCTACAGAGGGAAAAGTAAAGGTAACAGACTTTGGAATCGCAAGAGCGGTATCTGGAAATACGATCAGTTCTGATGTTATGGGATCTGTGCATTATACATCTCCGGAACAGGCAAGAAATGGTTATGTCAGCAATAAAAGTGACATCTATTCCCTTGGTATCGTCATGTATGAGATGGTTACCGGAAGAGTACCGTTTGATGGAGATAATACAGTAGCTGTAGCAATCCAGCATTTGCAGGATGAGATGGTAAATCCCAGTGAGTATGCGAGAGATCTGCCGATCAGTCTGGAAAAGATCATTTTGAAATGTACCCAGAAAAGTCCGGATCGAAGATACGAATCCATGGATACACTTCTGATTGACCTGAAAAAATCACTGGTTACGCCATATGAAGACTTTGTAACCATCGCACCTCTGGTACAGGATAAGACGAGAGTCATCAGTAAAGAGGAAGTAGAGCAAATTCAGAAGGAAACTTCTGGTGTCACTCCGGATGAGGAAGAAGGCACCTATGAGGAAGAACCGGAAGAAGAATTGGAAGAGAAAGAAGAGGATGATGTGGATGAAAGTGATCGCAGGGGGCGTTTCCTGAATAAAAAGATGGAAAAGGCTGTAACGATCATGGGAATCGTGGCAGCGATCGTCATTGCTATTCTTGTCATCTGTATTGTCGGATCTTTTGCCGGTGTGTTCCATTTTGGCTCAAAAAATAAAAATGATACCTCTGCAGTATCAGAGCTTCAGTCAGAGACAGCGACGGTTCCGGATCTTCGTGGAAAGACTTATGATGAGGCACAGGCTGAATTAAAGAAACTGGGTCTTACACTGGAACAGAAAGGTACCGAAGAATCTGACCGTTACAAAGAAGGACAGATCATCAGTCAGGATGTGGATGCGGGCAAAAAAGTAGCGACAGGTACCGTTGTAAAAGTTATTGTATGTGGTTCATCTTCCAGCAGCGAGGAAGTAGATGTTCCAGATGTGACCGGAAAGACGCTTTCAGCAGCGGAAAAAGAACTGACAAGCGCAGGATTTCAAGTAACAAGAGAATATAAGACAGATGATTCCAAAGAAGCAGGAACTGTTATCGATCAGTCTCCGGCAGGTGGAAAAACTTTGGCTAAAGGCGAAACAGTGACAATTTACGTTGCAAAAGAAAGTGAAAACGTAAAAGTTCCTTCCCTTCTGAATAAGACAGAGAGTGAAGCAAAACAGGCACTTACAGATGCCGGACTTTCCGTTGGAACTGTAACTCAGGATTACAGTGATACTGTGGCAGAAGGAAAGGTTATCAGCCAGAGTACCGGCGAGGGTAAATATCTTCCAAAAGGAGATACCGTAAGCTTTGTGGTAAGTAAAGGAAAAGAGAATACCACACCGGTATATTCCTATAAAACTACGATCAAAACAGACCGTATCGTAGCAGACGGAAATACGGTAAACAGTGCAGATATCACATTGGAAGCATCTGAAAGTGATGAGATATTAAAAAGCTGGAATGGTGTAACTTCCTTCCCGTTTCAGGTAAGTGTTTCTAATATTACAGAAGCGTCAGAGGGCACGATTACGATCGTATGGCATTATACGACTTCTGATGGAACCCAGAAGACATCTACACAGACACAGGAAGTGAAATTTACGCAGGTAAACTAGATTTATGCAGGGAAAGATCATAAAGGGGATTGCCGGATTCTACTATGTTCACGTGGCAGGATCCGGTGTCTATGAATGTAAAGCGAAAGGAGCATTTCGCAAACAGAAAATCAAACCTCTTGTGGGGGATAATGTTGAGATCGATGTGATCAGTCAGGAGGAACATACGGGAAATGTCATTGACATTCTCCCACGAAAAAATGAACTGATCCGTCCGGCTGTGGCAAATGTGGATCAGGCAGTGGTCATTTTTGCAGCAGCAAAGCCGAATCCAAACTTTAATCTGCTGGATCGCTTTCTGATCATGATGGAATATCAGCATATTCCGGCAGTTATCTGTTTTAATAAGACGGATCTGATCGATGAAACGGAGATGGAGAACCTGATCCGTGCATATAAAACCAGTGGATACCGTGTTCTTTTTACTAGTGCCAAAGAGCAGGATGGAGTGGAGAAGATACGTCAGATCTTAAAGGGAAAGACTTCTACAGTAGCAGGTCCATCCGGTGTTGGAAAATCTTCACTGATCAATCTTCTTGCACCGCAGGCTGAGATGGAGACCGGGGCGATCAGTGAAAAGATCGAGCGCGGACGCCATACAACGAGACATGCGCAGGTCATTCCGGTTCCTATGGAAGATGGAAGCGAAGATACTTACATCATTGATACGCCGGGATTCAGTTCTCTTTCTGTAGAATTCTACGAAAAAGAGACACTGGGAACACTGTTTCCGGAATTTCAGCAGTATGAGCCGTATTGCAGGTTCCGGGGATGCAGTCATATCAGTGAGCCGGACTGTGGGGTAAAAGAAGCGCTGGCAGAAGGTAAGATCAGTAAGATCCGTTATGACGATTATGTGGAGATTTATCAGGAAGTACAGAATCGTAGAAAGTATTAAAGATAAGGGAGCTGAATGAAAATGAATTGTTTATCACCGTCGATATTATCCGCAGATTTTGCAAATCTTGGAGAACAGGTAAAATTATTAGATGAAGCAGGCGCACAGTATGTCCATATTGATGTGATGGACGGAAAATTTGTACCAAGTATCTCCTTTGGTTTCCCAATCATGGAGTCTATCCGCCCATACAGTGAACGGATCTTTGATGTACATCTGATGATCGAAGAGCCGGAGCGTTATATCGACCGTTTTGTAGAAGCCGGTGCAGATCTGATTTCTGTGCATGCAGAAAGTACTGTTCATCTGGATCGTGTCATCCAGTCGATTAAAGAAAAAGGTGTGTTGGCTGCGGTTGCATTGAACCCATCCACTCCGCTTTCTGTGTTGGATTATATTTTACCGGAGCTTGACATGGTATTGCTCATGAGCGTAAATCCGGGCTTTGGTGGACAGAAATACATTCCATATGTAACGCAGAAGATCCGTGATCTGAGAAAGATGATCGAAAAGACCGGAAAACAGATTGACATTGAAGTAGATGGTGGTGTAAATTTGGAGAATCTCCGGGAAATCATGACAGCAGGTGCCAATATCATCGTGGCAGGCAGCGCTGTATTTAAAGGCGATCCTGCAGGGAATGTAGCGGCATTTCTGAAGATTATGATGAGTAAATTGGTTTGTTTTATATCAGCACAGTATGATTATATCAGCTGTGCTGATCTTTCATTTATACAGTTATATGATGGCAGGAAAAAGAAATTGTTTTCTGGACGCAAGGTAACTATGAGATTATGAGAGAAACTTGTAGAAATATATTTTTGACGGTGTCAATCATTAGTATGGAAAATACATTTTCATAGCTATTTATGCCGATAGCTGACGGCTACGGCATGAGTATTAGAGAGAAAAATAGAAAGAATGGATAAGAATGATGCATATATTAATTATTTCCGGTGGTATGTTAGAAGAAAATTTTATCAGAGACTATATGGAAAAGCATAAATTTCATAAGATCCTTGCAGCTGATAGAGGGTTGGTCCTTTGTAAGAAGCTTGGGATTATACCGGATCTGATCCTAGGAGATTTTGATTCCACAACGTCAGATGCGCTGGAATATTACCGGTCAACAGTGCCGGAGCGTATCCGTCAGTATCCGTCCAGAAAAGATGATACAGATACAGAACTTGCGGTATCCGTTGCTATAGATATGGGTTGCGCAGAGATCACGATTTTTGGTGCTACTGGAACGAGACTGGATCATGTCATGGGAAATATCCAGATTCTGAAAAAAGCGTTGGATCGTGGCATAATGACCTATCTTGTGGATTCCCACAATCGGATTCGCATGACAGATACTGCTGTGACAATTTCAAAAGAGGAGCAGTTTGGAACGTATGTCTCCCTGATTCCTTTTACGGAAAAAGTTACCGGACTCACGCTGTGTGGATTTTCATATCCGGTGCAGGATTATACGCTTATGCAGGGTAGGAGCGTCGGAGTAAGCAATGAGATTACCGGGCAGCAGGGGGAAATTTCACTGAAAGAGGGATTGTTGCTGGTCATGGAATCTAGAGACTGAAAGATATATAAAAAAACTTATACTATATAACGTTTCATTATTTTTTCCGCCGGATGTGGATCTCAGGGATCGCTACGGATTCATAGGTAATGGATTCGCCATTACTTTCCGTGGTTTCATCCTCTGTCTCCGGTTCCGTATGTATTTCAGGAACAGCCAGATTTTCATAGCTTACATCATAAGTGGACTTCTTTTTTTCATCTTTTTTCTCACGTTTTTTTCCAAACATAAAAACCTCCAGTAGTTAAAGTAGATTGATAAAAAAGGTAACAATAAGACTGTTTAAAAAATCTGCAAAAAGGCTGCCGATCAGAGGAATAATCAGATATGCCTTTACGGAAGGCGCATAACGGTCACAGATTGCCTGCATATTTGCCATGGCATTCGGGGTTGCACCCATACCGAAACCACAGGTGCCGGCTGCAAGGACGGCTGCATCGTAATCCCGTCCCATAATATTAAATACCACAAAACGTGCAAACAGGAACATAAGAAGTATCTGTGCGCCCAGAAGGATGACCAGTGGTAAAGCAAGAGAAGCAAGCTGCCACAGCTTCAGTGTGATCATGGCCATTCCAAGGAACAGAGAAAGACTGATACCGCCGATATCGTTGATCTCGCCCATATAGATTGTGAATTTACCGGAGTATTCTCCTACATTTCGAATTAGGGCGGCAGCAATCATCGCACCGATATAGACCGGGAATGTCATGCCTGTTTTTGTCAGAAGCCAGGAGAAGATCGTGCCGAGACCAATGGCAAGGATCAGCTGAAAGACAGCAGACGGATACATGGTCGTATGTCTGGTGTGTTTCTTTTCTTCTTCCACCAGGAGACTGTCGTCTTCTGTGATAGCAGTTTTGAGAAGATCCTTTTTCTCAATAAGCTGTTTACTGATCGGACCGCCGATCAGACTTCCTGTGATCAGTCCGAAGGTTGCAGCTGCGGTACAGAGCGTGGTGGCGCTGGCTACATTAAAATCTTCCAGAACCGGTCCGAAAGCTCCTGCCGTACCATGTCCGCCGACCATCGGGATTGATCCTGTGCAAAGTCCGATGAGTGGATTAAGTTTTAATACCTGAGACATTCCCACTGCCAGGAAGTTTTGTGCCAGGATCAGACCGATGACAAGTCCAAGAAAAATGATCAGTGATTTTCCCCCGCTTTTTAAGACCTTAAGATTTGCCTGAAATCCTACGGATGTGAAGAAGAATACCATACATACTTCACGGAGCGTATCATCAAAGGAAAGTTCTGCGATTCCCAGACCATACAGTACACAAGTCATGATCGCAAAGATCAGACCGCCGACAACCGGCGCCGGGATACAGAATTTTTCCAGAAAATTGATTTTTTTCTTTAAAAATTTACCGAGTATCAAAACAAGGACAGCGATGGCCAGCGTCTGATACATATTTAATTCCAAATGCATAACGTTGTCCTCCTTATTCAGTCGTTACGGAAAGTCCCTGTTTCTCATAATAGGCAGCAGCACCTTTATGGAACGGAACCGGCACATTTTTCACGGCCTGTTCCGGAGTCAATGTCAGGTTCAGGGAAGTAGCATAGCTGATATCCTGCGCATGATTGAAAAGGATTCCAGTCAGTTTTTCTACAGTTTTATCATCCAGATCTGTTCGTGCAAGTAAAAGCGCACTGACGCCAATGGTAGTGACATCTTCCTGCTGACCGGTGTAAGTCCCGGCAGGAATGGTGTAATTGCTGTAAGTATCTGATTCAGCCAGAAGCTTTTCCATATGGGTTGCGTCAATGGAGAGCAACCGGATATCACATTTCTGAGCCAGTCTTTCTATCATGGAAGTCTGAGTTCCTGCGGTACAGAAAATGGCATCAATTTTTCCGGAACTGAGAGCTTCTGCCTCTTCGGTGTAGTTCATATTAACAGTTTCGATCAGATTATCGGACAGTCCATAGATCTGTAAAATCTGTTCTGCATTTTTTTCGGAACCGGAATCAGTCTCGCCGACACTGATCTTTTTTTTCAACAGGTCATCCGGGGTCTGGATGTCAGAATCTGCACGAACGATGATCTGGCAGGCTTCCGTGTACAGTGCGGCGATTGCCTGATAATCTGTCTGTGGATCCCCTTCGAATTGTCCTTTGCCTGCACAGGCATCTTCAGTCAGATCAGCCTGGGCAATCGCCATCTGAATGTAGTTATCAGAAAGCAGACGCAGATTTGCCGCAGAACCGGCTGTTGATTTTACTGTGAATTCATAATCTTCTGTTTCCTGAGAAACGACCTGGGTAAATGCATTTGCAAAAGAGGAATAGACGCCTCCCACGGCAGCGGAACCAAATCGGATGGAACTGCCGGAAGAAGAGCATCCTGCTGCAAATACCAGCGTCAGACTCAGCAGAAGCGTCAGTATTTTTTTCATGATACATACTCCTATTTGTTTATCAGTGATTTTTTACTTTGTATTTTCTCTATATATGTGCCGTAGTTTGCTTCAATAATCCTGCAAAAAATACAAGCTTTTTATGGCAAAGTTGCAGAAAAACCGTCCCTGTAAATATCGGAAAGACGGAACCAGACATTTATTGCCATAATAATAAAGAAATCATTTTTTCAAAACGAATGAAAAAGCAACACTAATATTATAAAAGTCCGATAAAAAATGTCAATCAAGTATTTTATAAAATCTGGTTAAGATGTTTCCTGCACGCTTGCAAAGTTAATTTTATAGAAGGGGAAGTTGATTTTACAAGTGAGGTGGTTTTCAGATTTTCCTTATTAAGAATTTACTTTTACGGCACTATGTGGTATCATTCATTTTGAGTTTTAAGGCTCTTTTATTCTAAAAGAGCGGAAAATGAGAATATATACAGATAGAAAGTCTGAAAAAGTCCATATAAACAAGGACTTGTAAGGAGGAAATAGAACCTATGAAGCTTGGTATTGTAGGACTCCCAAACGTGGGAAAAAGTACCCTGTTTAATTCACTGACAAAAGCCGGAGCAGAGTCAGCCAACTATCCGTTCTGTACCATTGACCCTAATGTGGGTATCGTAGCAGTACCGGATGAGCGTCTGAAACTTCTTGGAGATATGTATCATTCCAAGAAAGTGACACCGGCGGTAATTGAATTCGTAGACATTGCTGGTCTGGTAAAAGGCGCAAGCAAAGGCGAAGGTCTGGGAAACCAGTTCCTTGCCAATATCCGTGAAGTGGATGCCATTGTGCATGTAGTACGCTGCTTTGAAGATACCAATGTTGTCCATGTAGATGGCAGTGTAGATCCGGCAAGAGATATCGAAACGATCAACCTGGAACTGATCTTTTCTGATATTGAGATTCTGGAGAGACGTATCGCCAAGACTGCAAAAGGCGCAAGAATGGATAAAAAGCTTGCCAAAGAACTGGATCTGCTTGAAAAGATCAAAGCACATCTGGAAGATGGAAAACTGGCAAAAACCTTTGAAGTTGGAGAAGATGAGGATGATCAGGAATGGTTTGCTTCCTACAATCTGTTGACAGCAAAACCGGTCATCTATGCAGCTAATGTATCTGAGGATGATCTGGCAGATGACGGTGCTTCAAACGTCCATGTTCAGAATGTCCGCGAGATGGCAAAAGAAGAAGGCTCTGAAGTATTTGTGATCTGCGCGCAGATCGAGCAGGAGATCGCAGAGCTGGATGATGACGAGAAGGCAATGTTCCTGGAGGAACTGGGTCTTGAAAAATCCGGTCTGGAGAAGCTGATCCAGGCAAGCTACAGCCTTCTGGGCCTGCTGAGTTATCTGACAGCAGGCGAAGATGAGACCAGAGCATGGACCATCAAAAAAGGAACGAAAGCGCCGCAGGCAGCAGGAAAGATCCATACAGATTTTGAACGTGGATTTATTCGCGCAGAGGTTGTAAATTATAAAGACCTTCTGGAATGTGGAAGTCTTGCAGCAGCCAGAGAAAAAGGGCTGGTTGGTCTGGAAGGAAAAGAATATGTTGTGCAGGACGGCGATGTGATCCTGTTCCGTTTCAACGTATAATCGCATATTATAGAAAAAAGATAAAAGAAGTTGAGTGTCTGTGCGTTTATGTGAATTCAGGAAAAAAGAGGTCATCAATGTCTGTGACTGCAGAAGTCTGGGCTGTGTAGATGATCTGGAATTTGATGAATGTTCCGGAAAGATCCGTGCATTGGTCATCCGGGGACATGGCAGATGGTTCGGTATGATCGGCTGTGATTGTGAATATGTGATCGGATGGGATAAGATCGTAAAGATTGGCCCGGATATCATTATGGTGGACGTCTGTGCAGATAAGGTCCGGCAGAAGCTGTAACATATTTTATACAGGATAGAATGAGCATAGGAGAGTCAATATATGTATAGCATTGATGAACGGCGAATGTCTATCCTGAACAGATTTTATTCAAGATAGAACGAGTACAGGAGAGACAACATCTGTGGATATTTGACGAATAACATAACAACAGACAAGGCAAAGAACACGGAGGTTTTTTGAATGAAGTGTCCATTTTGCGGCAACGACAATACAAGAGTCATTGATTCCAGACCGGTGGAGGACAATACTTCTATCCGACGCAGGAGAGTGTGTGATGAATGTGGAAAACGTTTTACTACATATGAGAAAGTAGAAACGATTCCACTGATCATTATCAAAAAAGATGATAACAGAGAGCAGTATGACCGGGCGAAGTTGGAAGCCGGTGTACTGCGGGCATGTCATAAACGTCCGGTGTCGGCAGAACAGATCAGCCAGCTGGTCAACAGTGTAGAGACAGAGATTTTTAATATGGAAGCCAGAGAAATTCCAAGTACCGTGATCGGAGAACTGGTCATGGATCGGCTTCGTGAGACAGATCCTGTTGCATATGTCAGATTTGCATCTGTGTACCGGGAATTCAAAGATGTCAATACATTTATGAATGAATTGAAGAAAATGCTGGACAAATAAAGATCCGGAAGAAAGAAGAGGAAAATGAATGTTTCAGAAATTTTATCCGGACGTTTATATGGATTCCACTTATGAGATTGATTTTGAACAGCTGTATCAGGATGGGTATCGGGGCATTATATTTGATATCGACAATACGCTGGTCACACATGGGGCTCCTGCGGATACCCGCGCAATTGCACTGTTTGCAGAATTAAAGCGTATTGGATTTCAATGTTGTCTGTTGTCAAACAACAAAGAGCCGCGGGTAAAGATGTTTAATGACAGCGTGCATGTAAATTATATTTATGATGCGCATAAACCTTCGGTGCAGAATTATAAAAAAGCCATGGAGCTCATGGGAACTGATAAGAACAGTACCGTATTTATCGGAGATCAGATTTTTACGGATATCTGGGGAGCAAAAAGAACCGGCATTCGTACAATCATGGTTCGCAAGATCCACTGGAAAGAAGAAATACAGATTGTGTTAAAACGACGTCTGGAGGCATTTGTTCTTATGGAATACAGACGATATGCGCGCCGGCAGGGAACAGGTAAGCCAGATACGCCGGGATATCTCAGGGAACGGTATCAGAAAGATGTCAGATCATTCTGAACATAATTACAAACAACGTCTCACGTGTGGTTCCGCTTAAATGGTTAAAAGAAAATAATGAATAATAAAAGAACAGGGAGAGTATAAAATGAAGATCGTGATTGGAAATGATCATGCTGCTGTAGCTTTAAAGCAGGAAATGGCAGCATATTTAACAGAACTTGGACATGAAGTGATCAATATCGGAACAGATACTTCTGACAGCTGTAATTATCCGGAGTACGGGGAGAAGGCTGGTCGCATGGTAGCAGCAGGAGAAGCTGATTGTGGCGTGTTGATCTGTGGCACAGGTGTAGGTATCTCCGTCGCAGCAAATAAAGTAAAAGGCGTTCGTGCGGCTGTATGTTCGGAACCGGTAACAGCACGTCTTGTAAAAGAACATAACAATGCGAATATTATTGCTTTTGGCGCAAGAATCGTAGGTTCTGAGACTGCAAAAGCAATTCTGGATGCATATCTGAATGCGGAATTTCAGGGGGGCAGACACCAGAAACGAATCGACATGATCCATGCCATTGAAGAGAAATAACAGTCATAATACATAAAAAGATTGAAATATGGCAGTTTTTCATATAAAATAGAGAGAAATAAAGAATAGACAGATTGAGTCATAATATACAAGGAGGATTTTTAATAATGGCTAATGCAGGAAAGGTAATCGGTAAAGGAGTTACGATTGAACTGGAAGGCAACGTATACAGAGTAGATGATTTTCAGCATGTAAAACCTGGTAAAGGAGCTGCTTTCATCAGAACCAAATTAAAAAATGTTAAGACCGGCGGTGTTGTTGAGAAAACTTTCCGTCCGACAGAGGATGTTGAGACCGCACGTATCGACAGAACTACAAAACAGTATCTGTACAACGATGGCGAGCTTTACTACTTCATGGATACAGAGACTTATGATCAGGTAGCTCTCAGCACAGACGATATCGGCGATACTCTGAAATTCGTAAAAGAGAACGAGAACGTTACAATCCTTTCTCATGAAGGAAACGTATTCGCAGTTGAGCCGCCAATGTTCGTAGAGCTTGAGATTACAGAGACTGAGCCTGGATTCAAGGGTGATACAGCTACAGGCGCTACAAAACCGGCAACTGTTGAGACTGGTGCTATCGTATACGTACCGTTATTTGTAGAGCAGGGTGACAAGATTAAGATTGATACAAGAACAGGTGAGTACCTGTCTCGTGTATAATCCATAGATTTGAAAATTCTATGATTATTATTTTCCATCTGCAAAACAGAAAATAGGGAAATGACAAAATAAAATTATTAAAGAAAAATGATAAGATATGAAGAAATTTTCATGTCTATATAAAAACCGGGGGGACATGCCTTCCGGTTTTTATTTTTCATATGAGTTTTTGCAAAATTAGCAGAAAGAGGAGGACAGACAGTATGAAATATGATTTCGACAGTGTGATTGATCGGAGAGATACCGCCTGTGAGAAATACAGTTTTCTGAAAAAACATGGTCTGGACGAAGATGTACTCCCTATGTGGGTGGCGGATATGGATTTTGAGACTGTTCCGGAAATAAAGGAAAGACTTCGACAGATTACAGAACATGGCATCTATGGATATACAGGAAGAACAGATGCTTATAATGAAGCTGTAATCTCCTGGTTTTCCAGAAGATTTCAGTGGAAGATCGAAGATCGTTGGATCATTAGTACACCGGGTGTGGTATTTGCACTGGCCACAGCAGTTCGTACTTATACAGAACCTGGGGATGGCATATTGATCCAACAACCGGTCTATTATCCGTTTGAACGAGTGATCAGCAGGAATGGAAGAGTGCCTGTTATCAGTCGTCTGATCGGAGTAACAGAGCAATATGAAATGGATTTTATTGATATGGAACGTAAGATCCGGGAGCAAAATGTCAAAATGATGATCCTGTGCAGCCCACACAATCCGGTAGGACGCGTCTGGAAAAAAGAGGAACTGGAGCAGTTGGGGACTTTGTGTGAAAAATATGGCGTGACCGTTGTGGTAGATGAAATTCACTGTGATTTTGTGAGAAAAGGCTATAAGCATGTGCCGTTTGGAACATTGGAACCTTTTGGAAAAAAGGCTGTGATCTGCACGTCACCGAGTAAGACCTTTAATCTGGCGGGATTGCAAGCTTCCAATATCATTATCGCAGATCCGGTCCTGCGGCGAAAATTTGTGACAGAGCTGAATGCCCAGGGCATGTTCGGCGCAGGGCTGTACGGACTGGCTGCCTGCCAGACTGCCTATGAGACCGGGGAGGAATGGCTGGAGCAGCTTCTGGATTATCTGGAAGGAAATTATCAGTATATCAAAACGTATCTTCAGGAGAAACTTCCCAAAGTATGTCTGACAGAATTGCAGGGAACCTATCTGATCTGGATGGATTTCCGCGCGTATGGTTACACCGATCAGGAGCTGAACCGGATCATGAAGAAAGAAGCAAAGCTCTGGCTGGATGATGGTCCTATGTTCGGACAGGGCGGCAGTGGATTTATGCGGCTGAACCTGGCTGCACCGAAGAGTTTGGTGGAAGATGCCATGGAACGGCTATATCATGCGTTCGGTCAGCTGTAAGTGGAAGCTTGATAAGTGCAAAAGGAAGAGGGAGGACTATGTATCTGTGATTCTCAAGGCAACATCGGAGTATTAAAGAAATTTTTTAGGGTGTGTATGTTTATTTCTTATAAAAAAGCGGCATGAACAGCAGAGTAATTGTAAAAAATAGAAAAAAACAGGGTGTCAAGAAAAAATGCTTGACACCTGTTTGCGTTTTGTGGTAATCTATCTCAGGTGATAAGCGATGGAAAAAATTGCACAGCAGGGTTTTCTCTATGATTTCTATGGAGAACTGCTTACAGAGCATCAGAAACAGGTTTATGAGGATGTGGTATTAAATGACATGTCCTTGAGTGAGATCGCACAGGAATTTGGAATCAGCAGACAGGGTGTACATGATCTGATCAAGCGCTGCGATAAGATACTTCGTGGTTATGAAGAAAAATTACATCTTGTGGAGCGGTTTCTCCGGAGCAGAGAACGGATTGCCCGGATCTGTGAGCTGACAGATCATTATCAGGGAAATGTGGAGGCTGCCATGGATGAGATTCGGTCGATTTCCCACGAAATGTTGGAGGAGTTATAAGCATGGCATTTGACAGTTTATCAGAAAAACTGCAGAACGTATTCAAAAACCTGAGAAAAAAAGGCCGTCTGACAGAAGAAGATGTTAAGACAGCCCTGAAAGAAGTCAAAATGGCACTTCTGGAGGCCGATGTTAATTTCAAGGTAGTTAAGAAATTTATTAAGGCTGTACAGGAACGTGCAATTGGCGCTGATGTTATGAACGGCCTGAATCCGGGACAGATGGTCATCAAGATCGTAAACGAAGAGATGGTCAACCTGATGGGTTCAGAGACAACTGAAATTCAGTTGAAACCGGGAATCGCCATTACAGTCATCATGATGGTAGGCCTTCAGGGTGCAGGTAAGACTACCACCACAGCAAAGCTTGCCGGTAAGTTAAAACAGAAAGGCAAGAAACCATTGCTAGTAGCCTGTGACGTATATCGTCCGGCAGCGATCCAGCAGTTGCAGGTCAACGGAGAGAAACAGGATGTGGAAGTATTTTCCATGGGAGATTCTCACAAACCTGTCAACATTGCGAAAGCAGCAGTGGAGCATGCATCCAAAAACGGAATGAATGTAGTCATTCTGGATACAGCCGGTCGTCTTCATGTAGATGAAGATATGATGGGCGAGCTGAAAGAGATCAAAGAGAATGTAGATGTGTCTCAGACCATTCTGGTGGTAGACGCCATGACAGGTCAGGATGCAGTCAATGTGGCAAGTACCTTTGATGAAAAGATCGGTATTGACGGTGTCATCCTTACAAAGTTGGATGGCGATACCCGAGGCGGTGCGGCATTATCAATCCGTGCAGTTACCGGTAAACCGATCCTGTATGCCGGCATGGGAGAGAAACTTTCCGACCTGGAACAGTTTTACCCGGATCGTATGGCATCCCGTATCCTTGGTATGGGAGATGTGCTTACTCTGATCGAGAAAGCGCAGGAAGAACTGGACGAGAGCAAGGCAGCAGATATGGAGAAACGTCTCCGGAAAGCGCAGTTTTCTTTCGATGATTATCTGGAGTCCATGAACCAGATGAAAAAAATGGGTGGACTGACCAGCATTCTTGGCATGATGCCGGGAATGGGCGGCGCACAGATGAAACAGGTTGAAGATGCGATGGATGATAAGAAGATGGCTCGGATCGAGGCGATCATCTATTCCATGACTCCGGCAGAGCGAAGCGGGGATGCAGCATTGAATCCCAGCAGAAAAATACGAATTGCCAAAGGCGCAGGCGTAGAAGTGGCAGAAGTCAACCGTCTGGTCAAACAGTTTGAACAGGCCCGCAAGATGATGAAACAGATGGGCGGACTGGGAAAAGGCAAACGTGGTAAATTCGGTGGTTTTGGAGGATTAGGGGGAATGAAACTTCCCTTTTAACCTATAGAGTGCATAAGAAACGCACGGGGGCGGCGTTGTAACAAAGCCCCCACAGATAAAATCGAGGAGGTGAAAACAGATGGCAGTAAAAATCAGATTAAGAAGAATGGGACAGAAAAAAGCTCCTTTCTATAGAATCGTAGTTGCAGATTCCAGATCCCCGAGAGATGGAAGATTCATCGAAGAGATTGGATATTATGATCCGACTCAGGAACCGTCAGAGATCCGTGTAGATGAAGAAGCTGCTAAAAAATGGCTTGCAAACGGTGCACAGCCGACTCAGACAGTAGAAAAGATCTTCAAAACAGCTGGTATCGAAAAATAAGATTAGTGAGGTAAAGTGATGAAAGAATTAGTAGAAGTAATTGCAAGATCACTAGTCGATTACCCGGAAGAGGTTGCTGTGACAGAGACAGAGAAAGAAAAAGCTGTCGTTCTGGAACTTCATGTAGCGCAGTCTGACATGGGTAAGGTAATCGGTAAGCAGGGAAGAATTGCGAAAGCAATCCGCGCGGTAGTTAAAGCAGCCGCATCAAAAGAAGACAAAAAAGTAATTGTTGAGATCGTACAGTAGTAGATTATGACAATGAAGCTTATGAGAAGGGATATAGGTTACTATATCCCTTTATTCATAATGATGATTCTGGCTTTTATATATTGGTGGAAAATAATCTGCTGTATATCATCAATAAGAAATATATTGTAGTAGAAATAAGAAAACGTTTTGGACAAAGTAAGTAAACTCTGATGTCAAAATTTTATATAGATACAAGAAACAGGATAAGTCAGGTTAATAATAACAGGAGAAGATAAATGGAAGATGTTTTTCAGGTAGGAGTTATATCCACTACCCATGGAATCGCCGGAGAAGTAAAAGTATTTCCTACCACGGATGATATGAACCGTTTTAAGAAGCTGAAAGAAGTCATTCTTGATACCGGAAAAGAGACACAGCTGCTGCATATCCAACAGGTTCGTTTTTTTAAAAATATGGTCATTGTGAAATTCAAAGAGTTTCGGAGCATCAATGATGTGGAGCGTCTGCGGGGAAAAAGTCTCTATGTGACGAGAGAAAATGCTGTAAAACTGCAGAAGGACGAGTATTTTATTGCAGATATGATAGGCATTCAGGTTGTATCGGATGAAGGCGAAGACCTTGGCATCCTGCAGGATGTGATGCAGACCGGGGCAAATGATGTTTACGTTGTGGAAAAAGACGGAGAGGAACTGCTGATCCCGGCGATCAAAGACTGCATCCTTTCTGTGAATGTAGAAGAAGGAAAAATGGAAGTACATCTGCTTCCGGGATTGAGATAGGTATGAATTTTCATATATTAACATTATTTCCGGATATGATCCGGCAGGGATTGAATACAAGCATTATCGGAAGAGCAGTAGAGAACGGTCTGCTTTCTGTCAATGCAGTCAATATCCGGGATTATACGCTGGACAAACATAAAAAAGTAGATGATTATCCCTATGGCGGTGGTGCGGGCATGGTCATGCAGGCACAGCCGGTGTATGATGCCTGGCGTTCTGTGATGGAACAGATCGGTTATCGTCCGAGATGTGTGTATCTGACGCCGCAGGGCAGGACGTTTAATCAGGATATGGCAAAAGATTTTGCAAAAGAAAAAGATTTGATCTTCCTATGCGGTCATTATGAAGGTGTGGACGAACGTGTCTTAGAGGAGATTGTTACAGATTTTGTATCCATCGGCGATTATGTGCTGACCGGGGGACAACTTCCAGCGATGGTCATGGCAGATGCAATCTCCCGTATGGTTCCGGGGGTGCTGACCAATGCAGAATCCGGTACCGGAGAATCCTTTGAAGGAAGCCTGCTGGAATATCCTCAGTACAGCCGTCCTCCGGTATGGAGAGACCGGGAAGTGCCGAAAGTCCTTTTGTCCGGAGATCATAAAAAAGTAGAAGCATGGCGCCATGAGCAGTCTGTTCTGAGGACGCTTGAGCATCGACCGGATTTGCTGGAGCATGCCAATCTGGATCGTCAGGATGTAAAGAAAATCTTATCACATTTGAATGTTGAAAAATGATAATCAGTGGGAGTTGCTATATGATAAATGCGGAAGAAGAAAGGTAGTTTTCAATATAATCAGGACAATGAAGGCTGCCAGTCAGTGCATTAACGATATTATAGTAATTTTTACCTGTTACCGTTGTCATAGAATAACCAGGTAAGGTTTCAAGTAACACAAATGAAATCATCAGGAACAGACAATAAGAATCTACAAAAAAAGCACTGTTTTTAGTGAAAAAAGTTCTTGCATATCTATTGCAAATATGATAAAATTTTAAATCGTGAGAAAAGAAGAGATGGTCCTCTGTTACAGAATGTCATGTATTAAGAACATCCAAATATAGGAGGTCACAAAATGAACGCAACAGAAATTATCAAAAACATTGAGGCTGAACAGCTCAAAGCAGAAGCACCGGAGTTCCGTGTTGGTGATACTGTAAAAGTATACGCTAAGATCAAAGAGGGAAACCGTGAAAGAATCCAGGTTTTCGAAGGAACTGTATTAAAGAAACAGGGTGGAAGCAACCGTGAGACTTTCACTGTTCGTAAATTCTCTAATGGTGTAGGTGTTGAGAAAACTTGGCCGCTGCATTCCCCGAACGTTGAAAAGGTAGAAGTAGTTCGCCGTGGTAAAGTAAGACGTGCAAAACTGAACTACCTGAGAAATCGTGTAGGTAAGAAAGCAAAAGTTAAAGAACTGGTAAAATAAGAAATAGCAATTTACGAGTGTTGGATATGGGAGATTTGCATGGCAAGTCTCCCATATCTGGTATGTGGAGGTACATATGAGATTCGGCCGAAGACACAGCGGACTGGATTTCCGCAGAAAACGTCGCAAAGTAGATCAGGGAACCGTTAAGAAAACAGCTGTCTGGGCAGTTGAGATTATTATCGTGATCGCACTGGCATTTTCCTTTGTGTACTGCCTTGGCATGAGCACCAGAGTGGCGGGAAATTCCATGGCATCTACCTTGAAAAATGGGGATAAGGTACTGATCAATCGTCTGGTCTACCAGATCACAGAACCGAAATCCAATGATGTGATCGCATTTTATCCAAATGGAAATGAGAAGACCCATCTGTATATCAAGCGTGTGGTTGGCGTTCCAGGAGACAAAGTCCAGATCACAGACGGCGAGATCTATGTCAATGGAAAAGCTTTTGACCAGAAAGATACAGAACCGATCGAGAATGCCGGTCTGGCAGAAAATGAAATCACGCTGGGAGAGGACGAATATTTTGTGCTGGGAGACAACCGAAACAGCAGTGAAGACAGCAGATATGCCAACATTGGTAATATAAAGAAATCATATATCAAAGGAAAAGTATGGTTTCGCAGTGCGCCTTACCGGAGCATGGGCAAAGTTAAGTAAATCATGAGATAATAAAGAAGATACATGAATTCTTTCAGGTGTGGTTACTTTTCAGAACGCATGGTTGAGGTTTGAAAAAAGCATTTTGCGGAATGATGTACACCGCAATAATTTGAAATAAGGTTACCGTAATCCCACTGTCTTTAGACAATGGGTAGTTCAACGTATACAGTAATGTAATAGAAAGCAGGTAAGAGAAAGATGCATTTTCAGTGGTATCCTGGTCATATGACCAAAGCAAAAAGACAGATGCAGGAAGACATCAAACTGATCGACCTGGTAATCGAGCTTGTAGATGCCCGGATTCCTTTAAGCAGCAGAAATCCGGATATTGATGAGCTTGGAAAAAATAAAGCCCGCCTGATCCTTTTAAATAAGGCAGATTTGGCATCTGAAACGCAGAATCAGGAATGGTCTGCATGGTTTAAAGAGAAAGGCTTTTATGTCGTTCAGATCGATGCCAGAAGAAAAAACGGTATGAAGACGATCCAAAACGTAATTTTGGAAGCATGTCAGGAAAAAATCGAGCGTGACCGCCGCAGAGGAATCAAAAACCGTCCGGTCAGAGCAATGGTCGTAGGTATTCCGAATGTGGGAAAATCCACTTTTATCAATACCTTTGCAGGAAAAGCCTGTGCCAAGACCGGAAACAAACCGGGTGTCACAAAGGGAAAACAGTGGATTCGCCTGAATAAAAATGTAGAACTTCTGGATACGCCGGGAATCCTCTGGCCGAAGTTTGATGATCAGATGGTGGGACTTCGTCTGGCACTGATCGGTTCCATCAAAGATGAGATACTGAATATCGATGAGCTGTCGCTGGAGCTGATTGAACTGCTTCAACAACATTATCCAGGCATGCTGAAAGAGCGTTATGACATTGACGAGGCACAGGATAAAGTAAAAGTGCTGGAAGCGATCGCCGTCAGTCGGAACTGCATGAAAAAAGGAAGCGAGATTGATTACAGCAAGGCAGCGGCGCTCGTGGTCGATGATTTCCGAAGCGGACGGATCGGAAGGATCACGTTGGAGTTTCCGCAATAAAAAAAGGATATGAACGAGAAAGGGATGCTGTTATGGCAGAAGAGAAAACAATCGGCGTCATAAAGGCAGAATTAAAGGCAGCGTCAGAGGAGATGCTGCCTTCTTTTATTTCTGCTTATGAGACAGATACAAGAAATGGTGTACAGACACTGGTAAGCCAGGCGAAAAAACGTCTGGAAAAGTTACAGAAAGAGATGGAGCGTATCGAAAAGCTGAAACGATACGAGCGCGCATATGGCGAAGACCATGCGTTTATCTGTGGCATTGATGAGGTGGGCCGTGGCCCACTGGCAGGTCCGGTGGTGGCAGGCGCCGTCATCTTACCGAAAGACTGTCATATTTTATATATCAACGATTCCAAAAAGCTCAGTGAGAAGAAACGGGAAGAATTGTATGATGTGATTATGGAACAGGCAGTAGCCGTAGGTATCGGTATGGCAAGCCCACAGCGAATCGATGAGATCAATATTTTGCAGGCAACCTATGAGGCCATGCGTCAGGCCATCAGCAGCCTGAAAGTACAGCCCGATCTTCTTTTAAACGATGCGGTAAACATTCCGGAAGTGGAGATCGAACAGGTTCCCATCATCAAAGGCGATGCCAAGAGCATTTCCATCGGAGCGGCGAGCATCGTGGCAAAAGTGACCAGAGACCGTCTCATGGTAGAATACGACGCCCTGATGCCGGAATATGGATTCGCTTCCAATAAAGGCTATGGTTCTGCCGCACATATCGAAGCACTGAAAAAATATGGGCCGACACCGATCCACAGACGAAGCTTTATTGGGCATTTTGTTGAAGTGTGATTTTTATCAAATTTATTATAAAGCTGCAAAAAAGCTCTGAAGAAACATTTTCATAACATCTTAATAGATGACAAGAAATTAGTTCTTCAGAGCTTTTTTGCTGTATAGCCCAATCTTGGCATATATTTTTATGCTTCTTTCGTTGCTTCCTGAATCTCGTGAATATACAGATTGATATGTTTTACCTGCACGATGCTCAGCGGATCTTCCTGCTCCAGGGAAGTCTGTTTGGAAGCGATATATTTCTTTGTGGTGTATTCCTCGCAGCCAACCCAGTAATTGATATAAGACGGGTCTTCGGCATCTTCTTCCAGTTCGATATACAGGCGGATATCCTGATCTTTACCGTCTTTTGCCGGGTAGTTCAGGTCAAAACGGCGCACGGTCTTTGTTGCTTCCTCTTTGATGAACTGATTCAAATACTGTTCATCCATTGGATTCGGAATATACATGCTGTCTTTGGAAAGATTCTCAGAACCATTTAATGCTTCTACGGCGCCGGAAAGGATGCTCTGAATATCAAAAGGGCTTTCCTGAAAGGTTGATCCTGCCGGTTTCTCGGAAGAATTTTCGCTGGAAGCGTCCTGCTTTGCCTGCTGTTCTGAAATGAGTTTGGAGAGCATTTCAAGCTGCTCCGGATCTGTAATAGGGATTTCCATCTATTTTGTCCTCCTGAAAAATATTCTATCGTTATATCGCTATGTATGCCGTAAATATGGCATTGTTCAACGCTGATACACATTATACCACATCTGGTCTTTAGAAACTATTAAGAATTTGAACAGTAGCAAAGTCAATCGAAATCAGTTACAATAAAAAATATAAGACAGAGTTCAAAATGGACACAAATTGGGAAAAAGTATATGAATCCCTTATACTAAAAAGACGATAAAAGGATGAGGTAAGAGCAATGAATCAAAAATTTTGGAAGCGGTTCTGGATCATTGTGTGGATCGTATATGCCGTTCTGGAAATCGGCTGCCGTGCATTACAGCCGATTTTGCAAAACCACGGACTGGAATATCGGCAATATGTAACTTTTCTTTTACTGGAACTTCTGTGGATGGTGCCACTGTTTTTCGGTCTGTTCTGGATTGTCTTTGCAAATTATCGTGGAATGATGCGCAAACAGCGCACTGGTTGGACTGGTCCTGGAATTGTGGCGTTTGTATTGTATCTCTTGGTACTGATCGCAGCACAGATTGTTATACTTGCAGCAAATGCGTGGAATGGGGATAAGGAGACCGTACAGGATCATGTGATCGTGGTAAATCAATATAATGGAATTGCCAGAAAAGGAACGGAAACTTATTACTGTGATCCGGTGGGACCTTTTTTACGGAAACCTTTTACCTGGGATGGCGAGAGGGAGAAGGCGCTTTTGGAAAGTCATTATGATATGAAATTCATGTTTGTGGAGAGTGAGATCGGGGAACGCAGCTATATTCCGGAAGATTATCCGGATATTCAGGTGCATATTACGACGCAGATCCCGTTGCAGGATGATATGACAGATCAGCTGACGGCTGATATCTTTGAAAAGACCTATCGGGAGCAGGGGATGCAGACAAAATCTTCGCTTGGTATTCAGGGAGAGTCAGAAAGCATGTTTGTCAACGGAAATGGATTTTATCTGATCGCAGACAGTGAGGAAGCACTGAAATCCTGTGCACAGGATGCGGCTGTCCTGATTGAACAGGCATGTAAAGAAGATTATTTTAAAGATCACAGAGGTTATCTGATGTGCCGGCTACAGTATGATGATGCAGAATACGATTATGTGAGACTTCCTTTTGGCACGGATACAGAGACGTATGGAACGTCGTTGATTGGTCGGCTATTTGGGCGGAGTATTGCCATTGATGGGGAATCTCTGGACACGCCGGATTACTATGCTACGTTTGTTAATGTCTGGCCGAAGCTGTCAACTACCTGGGAGGCATTAAAAGACCGGGTTGTTTATGCATATGGTGTGGATGGAGCAGATAATGACGGAACGGGACAGGGCAATTCAGGAAATGCAGATTCGGATATTTTTTCTGATTCCGGAAACGAGACCGATCCGCAAATGCAGAATATTGAAGAAGCAGCGAAGCTTTTATACAAAGACCGGAAAGGAACAGAAGAAGGTTTTATACTTTCCTATAATGCAAAAGGCATGCCATATGTGATCCTAGAAGAAACGAATACTGTCCAGGATGGACAAAATGCCGTGAAGCGTCAGATGCTGAATTATGACCGCATGTCAAAAAATGAGGAATGTTATTTGTTTTCTTATGAAGAAGAGATAACCGATTCGGAAGGAAATGCGCTTACGGACAGTAGGATGTTGGATTATTATGCAGTCAATGTGCAAAGCCAGACGGTAACGGCATCCGGAAAGCATTCTTACAGTGATTCCGGAAATGCGGCATATCAGGAGGCAGCAGGAGAACCGTGATGAGTTTAGCAGAAAGACGCAGAGGGAAAACGAAATAGGAAAAAAGTATTCAGAAGATCACGCAGGAAAAAGAGAGACAACAGAAAGTACATTAACTCCCGAAAAGAAAAGGGGTTATGAAGAAGAGATTATAACAGACAAAAAATATGTGTGTGATAATCTGGAGGCGGGGAAGGAAGAAAGATATACAAGTGGCAAAAAACAGTATGGAAAGAAACAGTATGGAAAGAAACAGAATACCAGACAGATAGGCACTGCATATGAACAGCTTGCAGCAGACTATCTGAAAGCGCAGGGCTATGAGATACTGGAACACAATTTCCGGTGTGGGCTGGGAGAGATCGATCTGATCGCCAGGGATGGAAATTATCTGGTCTTTGTGGAAGTGAAATATCGTAGCCGGTCAGACTGCGGATATCCTTCCGATGCTGTAAACTACAAAAAGCAGGTGCGGATCTCCAATGGCGCAGCGTATTATCTGTGGAAAAATTACGACAGCGATCAGATGCGGGTTCGATTCGATGTGGTGTCCATACAGGGAGAAACGGTTCAACTGTATAAAGACGCATTTCCCTACTGTGGACAGTTTTTTTAAACAGAAAATTAATAGGAACAGATGGATGTTATGGTGTATGCATAGTGGATACACTGTTCTACTGACAAGGTAGCAGCAATTATGAGCAAAACTGTGCATAGTGCGGAGTGTCAGAAACTTGTGGAACTTATATCGGACAGGAAAATTGATATATTTGGATGCTTTTTGCAAAATGTTACTGTATTAAAAACTGAAAATGATGTATGATGATACTATTGCGGAAATATTATATACAAGAACATGTGATACCGCAGAGAATGCGAAGATGATAAGGGGAATTATATGTCAGAATTCAGTGACAAATGTCGGGAGTACATTGAAAAAAGTCAGACAAATGTTTATCAGATGTCAAAAAAATCGGGATTGGACCGTACAACGCTTCAGAAAATGGTACAGGGAAAACGTCTGCCCGGTAAACAGTTTCTGGAAACTATGTGTGAATATCTGATATTAAATCAATCAGAAAAAGAGCAGCTGATGCGTCTTTACAGTATTGAAAAAATGGGGCGCAATGCATATGAATGTCGTCAGGAGGTACGTCAGCTGTTAGAAGATTTCCGATTTTTAAGAAATCAGTATCAGAAGACTCCTCATTATAAAAGCATACGTTTTGAACGGCTGTCAGAAATGGGTAAAAACAGGACGGTACATGATCTTCTGATCGAGTCTGATATCAGGGATGCGCTTCAGTTTATTATCTGTCAGGTCTACGAAGAAGAACAGCCGGGAAAAATCTATATGGATATGTTCGGATTGGTGTCAGTGGCATTGGAACAGATTGTTTATGAAGAGAGCAGTACGGGGAAAAAAGCTTCCTGCAGGCAGCTGGTCAGAATGGAGCGTACGGAAGCAGCCAGTAGCGTGCAGGCAGGGGCGTTGAAAAATATCCACATGCTTCGGACGATTTTTCCTTTTGCGTTGTCTTATACCGGGGATTATGAAGTCTATTATTTTTATGCAAAGACTTCAAGCTTGGAGTTTTCCTATGCATTATGGCCACATTATATTGTGACGGAGAAAAATATTGTTCTGATTTCCGGTGATGAAAAACGCGGAGTACTCATAGAAGATGAAAAACTGGCATCCAGCTGTATCTGTGAGCTTGAACGTCAGAAAGAAGGGTATCGGAAGCTGCTTGCCTGTATGGGAAATGCAGAGCGGGGTATAGAATATTATTCCTCCAGGATCCGTCCGGAAAAATTTCTGATGTCTTACGAGACGACTCCCTGTGTGGCTGAACTGATAGCTCCGGTTCGTGAATATTTTTCGGAGTCAGAAAATGAGATGTATGCAAAATATATGGGGCTCTATGATAATATCGTGCCGGATACACAGAATGACAGAAAGATTATATATGGATTTTGGGGAATGGAAGAGTTTCTGCGTACAGGACATTTGCCGGAAATATATGGAAAATATGTTCCGGAGGTTCCGCAGGAGCTGCGTAAACTTATGGTGGATGGATATCTGGAAGGCATGCATAAAAAGAGAAAATCGTATTTGCTGAAACACCAGGAAGAACATGAAGAAATGCGATATGCGTTAAATATTGAACTTTACGAGCCATGTACGGTAGTTTTTTTGTCAGTGGCAAAAGAATTTCCAATGGGAATCGTGGTTATAGAAGAACCGGGGGTGTTCCGGGCTTTTCAGGATTATCTGGACAGTCTGATTGAAGATGAAGAGGTATTCAGCACGGCAGAGAGTACAGCGGAATTCCGAAAACGCTGTAACAGTATTTTACAGAAATAAATAAGGGGCACAATTAAGGGCACATATTGTTCGTCAGTGATAGAGACAGTACAATAAAAGTGAGAAAAAGCTTGTGACAGATGAAACTGGCTTGTTTTTGAAAATCGATCATATTGTGTATTACTGTAGGCTTATCCGTACTTTGAAACAGATTTGTCATGATATGTCAACTGTTCAGAGTGTTGCACAACCGATAGCTACAGATTGGGGTGTTATGAAAAATATTATATGACACAATAAGATACGATTGGCTGCAGTTGTATACGCGCTCAATATCCTTGCTGCAGACAAGTCAAAAACAAGAATCATCTATCACATGCTTTTTTATTTTTGTGATTTAGGCACAGTAGGGGGCACAAAGAAACACGCCGTATCGTAGCCTTTTTTACTTAAAGAAGAAAGTTAGGAAAAGTGTTTCAAAGATATTTGGTTCAGAATGCTGTACAGACAGAAGACGACGTACAGAAGGAGCCGACAGGTAAGAAAATTTAAAATCTGCATGTGGATGGAAAAGTATCATTTATCTGTCATGATGAAAAGGAAAATATATGAGATTTATAAGAAAAAGACGAAGCAGAGAAGATGTGATAAAAATAAAAGAACCACTTGGGATAAATGGACAGCGGGTTCCGTTGTTGTATTTTCCGTTTCTTGAAGAAAATGGTTTGGTAAAACATTGTTTTACTACTCGGGAAGGCGGTGTCAGTCAGGAGATTTTCCGTTCCCTGAATCTGAGTTTTACCAGAGGGGACAGAGATGAGGATGTGATGGAAAATTACAAGATCCTTGCCAGCGCAATGGGGGTAGAGCTTGACCGTTTTGTATTTGCGGATCAGACCCATACCACAAATGTGCGTGTGGTCACAGAAACAGATGCCGGCAAAGGTCTGATGAAACCGATGGATTATCAGGATGTAGATGGATTGATCACGAACGTTCCGGGATTAGTGCTGTCTACTTTTTTCGCAGACTGTACACCATTGTATTTTGTGGATCCGGTACATAAAGCGATCGGAATGAGTCACTCCGGCTGGAGAGGTACAGTAGGACGTATGGGAAAAGTAACTCTGGATGCGATGGCAGAGGCCTATGGAACAAAGCCGGAAGATGTACTCTGCGCGATTGGCCCCTCCATCTGTCAGGATTGTTATGAAATCAGCTTGGATGTGGCGATACGGTTCTACCATGAGTTTCCAGATCATGGTTTTGATATTCTGCGGGATGAAGGAAATGGTAAATATAAGCTGGATCTCTGGAAAGCAAATGAGATTGTATTGCTGGAGGCAGGTGTTCTGCCGGAGCATCTGTCTGTGACGGACATTTGTACCTGTTGTAATGGACAGCTTTTGTTTTCACATCGTGCAACCCATGGAAAACGAGGCAATATGGGAGGATTTCTTTGGCTGAATGATGGAGTGTAATGGTTCTATAAAAAAAGCAGATGGTTATCAGTATAACTTTTATGAAAAAAGGAAAGAATATCGAATTCTTTATGGTAAAGTGTGAGAGGACGCTTGTCTAGTGATTGCACGGACAACAGATGTCTGCTATGATATATGAGAGCACGGATCATAGTTGATTTTGCATCTTTTGTATATCTCGCAGGCGGAGAGCCGTATATATCAGAACGAAATCGGCAAGTGACAGGAGTTAAATTGTAGCTGTAGAAACAGCTGGGAAACAGGAGAATTAACATGGAAGGAAATGGAATGGAAGGTCTTGGTGAACGGATCCGCACGCTTGTAGAGGATGCGGTAGATTCACAGAACTTCAGGGAACTGAATGAAAATATTGCCAATGCGGTCAATCAGGGAAGCGAATATGTGCAAAATATCGTAAAGAGTGTGACTGATCCGTGGATAAACAACGGACAGAAGACAAAGAAACCGGTTCCTGCAAAACGTCTGTTTATCAAAGAACGGGGGTTGAATGTGGCCGGAATGGTGGCATTGATCTTTGGTATCGTTCTGGCGATCATTTTTGGCATAATGCTGGCTTCCGGAATTGTAGTCATTGCCATGGCAGCGGCACCGGCAGCAGCGATCACGGGTCGTGTGCTTACGATCGTGGCAGCAGTGTTTGTTGTGATCGCAATTATCTGTATGGGATATGGTGGCAAACGGATCCAGCGTGTGGGACATTTTCATAAATATATAGCACTTTTGAAGGACAAGACATACAGCAATCTGAAAGATCTGGCTTCCGGGGCGCGTCTGACACAGGATATAGTGCGTAAGGATGTTATCTGGATGATTCAGAAACGCTGGTTTTTGGAAGGTCATTTGGACGATGCCCAGCAGTGTCTGATGCTTACCGATGAGATGTATCAGGAATACTGTCAGCTGAAAGAGCAGAATAAGCAGATTCAGGAAAAAGAACAGGCATGGAGACAGGAAAATGCTGCATTTGGCGCATCCAATCCAAAGGCACAGATGGTATTAGAAGATGGCGAACATATGCTTCAGGAACTGAGACGTTATAATGATCTGATTCCAGGAGAAGCGATGTCTGCAAAGATTTCCCGTATGGAGGGACTGACCGGCAGGATCTTTGACCGTATCCGTCAGCATCCGGAGCAGGTAGATGAGATTGAAAAACTGATGAAGTATTATCTTCCTACTACGATGAAGCTGCTGCATGCATATACAGAGCTGGATTCACAGAATATTCCAGGAGAAAATATTGCAAATTCAAAGCATGAGATCGAGCAGACGTTGGATACGTTAAATGCAGCATTTGAGAAACTACTGGACAGCCTGTTCCGGGATACGGCATGGGATGTATCTTCAGACATCAGTGTTTTGAACACGATGCTGGCACAGGAAGGGCTGAAAGATGATGGCTCAAATTTCAGACGGTAATAAAATGAAAACTAAGCAGGAGGTTTTACAATGAGTGAAGAAAGAGAATTTGATCAGACACCGGCGCCGACACTGACACTGGATCCTTTTGGAAGTACGATGTCTGCTACTGCACAGCCGCAGACAAAAGAAGAGATTCAGAAAAGTTTTGCGGGAGAAGGAGAACTGAGTCCGCAGGAGAGACAGCAGGTGGCACAGTTTGCTTCCCAGATCGATCTGAACAATTCCCAGATGATCTTGCAGTACGGAGCTGGAACACAGAAAAAAATGGCAGATTTTTCCGAGTCTGCGCTTAAGAATGTCCGTACAAAGGATATGGGGGAAGTGGGAGATCTTCTCAGCAGTGTAGTGGTAGAGCTGAAAAGCTTTGATGTGGAGGAAGAGGAGAAAGGTATCAAAGGCCTGTTCAAACGTTCTTCCAATCGTGTGACAGCTATGAAAGCGAAATATGACAAGGCAGAAGTCAATGTCAATAAGATCTGTGATGTTCTGGAAGGACATCAGGTACAGCTTCTGAAAGATATTGCTATGCTGGACAAGATGTATGACACCAACCTTACATACTTCAAAGAATTGTCCATGTATATTCTTGCAGGTAAAGAGAAACTGCAGGAAGTGAGGGATGGAGAACTGCAGCAGCTAATCCAGAAAGCACAGGCTTCCGGTCTGCCGGAGGATGCACAGGCAGCCAGAGATCTGGAAGACAAATGTACCAGATTCGAGAAAAAACTGTATGATCTGGAGCTGACACGGACGATTTCCATTCAGACAGCGCCACAGATCCGGCTGGTTCAGAACAACGATACGATGATGGCAGAAAAGATCCAGTCTACCATTGTAAATACGATTCCGCTGTGGAAGAGCCAGATGGTGCTTGCTCTTGGCATTGCACACTCCACACAGGCGGCAAAAGCGCAGCGTGAGGTTTCTGATATGACCAATGAGCTGTTAAGGAAAAATGCTGCAACGCTCAAGACGGCGTCCATCGAGACAGCGAAAGAATCCGAGCGCGGCATTGTAGAGCTTGAGACATTAAAGAATACCAATGAGACGCTGATCTCCACATTGGATGAAGTAATGCAGATCCAGAAAGATGGACGCCAGAAACGTCAGGATGCAGAAGTAGAGATTCAGAGATTGGAAAATGAGCTGAAGGAGAAATTGCTTCAGATTCAAAAATAAGATAGAGCGTATATAAAAAGATTATATATCAATAGCGAAGTATACAAAAAGTATATATAGTAAAGGCACGGTTTTTGTCATAAATGTATTATGGTTAAAAATCGTGCCTTTACAATTATAAAAACAGGTCATCTATATAGATGTTATAAGTGCTTATGGTTAGAAATCATACGTCCATAAAATTACCGTTCTTTTATTGACAAGTTTAAAAGTTCAAAAAATCTTTACTAAATTCTGCGTAACCCTTCCCATACCAGCATTGCCAGCTCATGGGGGGCAAATTTTGACCATATTCGGAAGATCGGAGCAAAGATGCCCGGACAGGAGAATGGCAGCCACATCCGGTTGTGGAGCATAGACTGTTTTACCACGCGGCTGGATGTGGTAGACAGTGGAAAGTGATGCACCGCTGTGGGACGGCTGGTGCCGGTCTGGGTGGTGGCGATAAATTCCGTATCCCTGATCCAGTAAGGACATACACAGGTCAGATTGATATGTCGTGGAAACAGTTCCCAACGCAGGGCGCGGGAATAACTGCTGACAAACGCTTTGGAAGCGGCATATACATTTAACTGTTGCATCGGCTGAAAAGAAGCTACAGAAGAGATCTGCAGGATGCGTGCGCCACGCTGCATATAAGGCAGACAGATAAGAGTGACATCCATCATGGCCTTACAGTTTAACAGAACCATGGTGTCCTGTTCCCAGCGTGGGATGTCTGCATAATTTCCCTGTTTGCCAAAACCAGCGGCATTGATCAGAAACCGGATATCTGGTGCGTGCGCAGCGAGTTGCCGTTCCAGTTCTGTGAAGGATGTCTCCTGAGACAGATCCAGCGCAAAGATACGGCAGTGCGTGGATAATGTATCATCCAGTTCCACCAGTCGTTCCTGTCGTCTTGCGATGATCCAGAGTTCTTCCAACTGTTCTTTCTGATCCAGATAGCGGCAGTATTCCTGTCCAAGTCCACTGGAGGCACCAGTAATCACAGCAATCCGGCAGTGTTTGGCAGTGTCAGAAGCTGTGTGTAATTGGCTGGAATTATTTTGGTTGTTCAGTTGTGCCATAAAAAGCCTCCTTCATGGCAGGATGTATTAGAATCTTTCCTATACAATATAGACTGCCATATCTGTTTATAATCAGACAGCGTAAGGCGAAGTTCGCTTTACGCTGTCTGTCATTTTACATATTAAAAAACGTTTAGTTATCTTCAGATTCATCTGCAGAAGTGGTGTATACCTGACGTTTTCTTGCCATTTCATCACTTTCCAGATACTCGTCGTAAGTTGTGATCTTATCAATCAGGGAACCGTTTGGAAGGATTTCCATGATACGGTTTGCTGTTGTCTGTACGATCTGATGGTCACGGGATGCAAAAAGGATGACACCCGGGAATTTGATCAGACCATTGTTCAGTGCGGTAATAGATTCCATATCCAGATGATCGGTCGGCTCGTCCAGAATCAGTACGTTAGATGCTTCAATCATCATACGGGAGAAGAGTACACGGACTTTTTCACCACCGGAGAGTACGCGCATTTTTTTTACACCATCCTCGCCCGGGAAAAGCATTCTTCCAAGAAATCCACGGACATAAGTGGCATCTTTAATCTCGGAGAACTGGGTCAGCCAGTCTACGATGATCATGTCTGTATCGAAGATTTCGGTATTGTCTTTCGGAAAATAGGACTGGCTTGTAGTTACGCCCCATTTGTAGCTTCCCTCATCCGGTTCCATTTCGCCGGTCAGAATTTTGAACAGCACGGTTTTTGCCTGTTCATTACCACCTACGAAAGCAACCTTGTCTTCTCTTCCGATAATGAAAGAAATGTTGTCCAGCACTTTTACTCCGTCGATTGTCTTTGAGAGATTTTCAACAGAAAGGACTTCATTTCCGATTTCACGCTCCGGGCGAAAGTCGATGTAGGGATATTTTCTGCTGGAGGGTTTGATCTCGTCCAGCTGAATTTTCTCCAGCGCTTTCTTTCTTGATGTAGCCTGTTTTGATTTGGAAGCATTTGCGGAGAAACGGGAGATGAATTCCTGTAACTCTTTGATTTTCTCTTCTTTCTTTTTGTTGGCTTCCTTCATCTGCTTGATCATCAGCTGACTGGACTCGTACCAGAAGTCATAGTTTCCGGCATATAACTGAATCTTTGCATAATCAATATCAGCGATGTGGGTACATACTTTATTCAGGAAATAACGGTCGTGGGATACTACGATGACAGTATTGTCAAAGTTGATCAAGAATTCTTCCAGCCATGCGATCGCGTCCAGATCCAGGTTGTTGGTCGGCTCATCCAGAAGAAGGATGTCCGGGTTTCCGAACAGTGCCTGCGCCAGAAGTACTTTGACTTTCTGCGGGCCGGTCAGGTCAGCCATCATGCTGTAGTGCAGATCTGTCTCTACACCAAGTCCGTTTAACAGGGTAGCGGCATCGGATTCTGCATTCCATCCGTCCATGTCGGCAAATTCTGCTTCCAGTTCGCTGGCACGGATACCGTCTGCATCTGTGAAATCCTCTTTCATGTAGATGGCATCTTTCTCTTTCATAATGTCATACAGGCGTTTGTTGCCCATGATAACTGTATCCAGAACGGTAAATGCGTCATATTTGAAGTGATCCTGCTGTAAGAAAGAGAGACGCTGTCCAGGGGTAATGGAGACATCTCCGTTGGTTGGTTCCAACTGCCCGGTCAGAATCTTTAAAAATGTAGATTTTCCGGCACCGTTTGCACCGATCAGACCATAGCAGTTGCCCTCGGTAAATTTGATATTTACGTCTTCGAATAAAGCTTTTTTACCGAGACGCAGTGTAATGTTGTTTGCACTGATCATAAAAGTAAAATCCTTTCCTTAATTAATATACGATGATTGTTTGAAATTCTGTTTGATATCGGATGCCTGCATCCATTGATCCGAATACAGGTATAACCTAACTTATTTTACCTTATAATAATAAATTTTC
>OLRJ01000351.1_pt1 | contig 47820 bp, 40 predicted proteins | sample 1672741 | NCBI WGS metagenome assembly OLRJ01 (sample SAMEA3136719, study PRJEB25190) | human gut metagenome | biome: human gut; feature: human-associated habitat; material: faeces | place: Austria | collected 2013 | reverse complement strand
TAAATGCGGAAAGATAAAAAAAGAGCTGAAATTATCCGAAAGAGTTTACCGCTGTACGTGTGGAAATGAGATGGACAGAGATCGAAATGCAGCGATCAATATCCGTGAAGAGGCAAGAAGGATGCTGGCAGTATAAACTGTCCATATCCGGACAATAAGTAAGAAAATACGCCCGTGTCCGGGCAAAAAGAATCGCGGGGCACGCGAGGATAGCTTGTAGATACTTGGCTCAGTAGAGTCATTGAGCAAGAAGCCCCCACTTCAAAATCTATAATTTAAGTGGTGGGAGCATGTCACAGGCTTTTTGGCACTTGACGAAACATGATAAAACACAGCCTTGCTTTATCACTTTAAATCGTGTATAATAACCACATCTATAACGTATCACAGGAAGGAAATGGGATTATGTCAAAACATATAACAGGACACACAGGATTATTGTGTTTATTAGGAAGCCCGGTTGCACACAGCGTTTCTCCGGAAATGCACAACGAAGCATGTGATCAGCTGGGTCTGGACTATAGCTATTTGGCTTTTGATGTACCGGAAGATAAGATGCCGGAAGCAGTGCAGGGGCTTCGTACCATAGGCGCCAGAGGCTGGAATATTACCATGCCAGGAAAGAACATCATGTGTAAACTGGCAGACAAGGTATCACCTGCATCTGAGATTTCCGGAGCATGTAATACCATTGTTAATGATAATGGAGTACTGACAGCGTACACTACAGACGGTGTGGGATTTATGCGCGCAGTAAAAGAAGACGGTGTGGATATCATTGGAAAGAAAATGACTCTTCTGGGAGCTGGTGGAGCTGCAACAGCAATCCTTGTACAGGCTGCACTGGATGGAGTTGCTGAGATCAATGTATTTAACGTAAGAGATGCCTTCTTTGAAAGAGCAGAAGACATCGTTGCCAAACTTAATAAACGTACAGACTGCAAAGTTACACTTCATGATTTCTCCGATCCGGAAGTCCTTCGTGCATCTATTGCAGACAGTACAATTCTTGTAAACGGTACTTCCGTAGGAATGGCACCAAAGACAGATAATACCATCATTACAGATACATCCATGTTCCACAAAGATCTCTTTGTGTTTGATGTAATCTATAATCCGCAGGAGACCAGACTTCTTCGTGAGGCCAGAGAGGCAGGCTGCAAGACCGGAAACGGTATGTACATGCTTCTGTATCAGGGAGCTGCATCCTTCAAGCTCTGGACAGGAGAAGAAATGCCTGTAGAGATCATTAAGGAGAAATATTTCTCTTAATCAGAAATAAACAGGCAATTATTTCAGAAATATAGGAATAAATAACAACAAAGCAGTCATAACAGATCGTCTGACAGGAACCTGTTGTGGCTGTTTTTTCATATAAAAACAGGAGGTTTTTGCATATGTATACTGCATCAAAAGAAAGATACCAGACAATGGAATATAACCGTTGTGGAGAAAGCGGACTGATGTTGCCGAAAGTTTCTCTGGGACTGTGGCATAATTTTGGAGACACAGCTAATTTCCAGAATATGAAACAGTTGTGTTTTACTGCTTTTGATAACGGAATTACACAGTTCGATCTTGCTAATAACTACGGTCCGGAATACGGCAGTGCTGAGCGTAATTTTGGCAAAATCCTGAAAGAAGAACTTCATAATTATCGTGATGAGCTGATCATTACCACCAAAGCCGGATATGATATGTGGGAGGGACCTTACGGAAACTGGGGAAGCCGCAAATATCTTCTGGCAAGTCTTGATCAGAGTCTGAAACGTATGGGACTGGAATATGTAGATATTTTTTATCATCACAGAATGGATCCGGATACTCCTCTGGAAGAGACTATGGGAGCATTGGCGACAGCCGTACAGAGTGGTAAGGCATTATATGTAGGACTTTCCAACTATAATGGCGAGAGACTGGAGAAGGCAGCTGCCATACTGAAAGATTTAAGGTGCCCATTTGTGATCAATCAGAACCGTTATTCTATTTTTGACAGAACGGTAGAAGAAAATGGTCTGAAGGAAACAACAGGAAGACTGAAGAAAGGTCTTATTACTTTCAGCCCTCTTGCGCAGGGTCAGTTGACAGATCGTTATCTTAACGGAATTCCCGAGGACAGTCGTATCCGTACAGATGGCAGATTCCTGAAAGCCAATATTCTTACAGAGCACAGAATGGACCAGATCTGTAAGCTGAATGAGATGGCAGCACAGAGAGGCGAGAAGCTTTCTGAAATGGCACTGGGCTGGCTTCTTCACCAGAAGGAAGTCACAAGTGTACTGATCGGTGCATCCAAACCTCAGCAGATTCTGGATAATATCAAAGCAATCCACTGTGCACCATTTACAGAGGAAGAACTTAAGAGAATTGATGACATTTCCAAAGATTGATGATTAATAAAGAAAAACCTGGTTGTATCATACGGCCAGGTTTTTTATTGGGTGTATGAGAAATCTTTTGGAATCGGGTTATGGTATCTGCGATATGTACTGTTTCAGCAGGTACAAAGTTTCTTCTTTTGAATAAACCATAGGACTGCCAGGCAATCCAAGGAAGAAATCGGAAAAAATTTTACATAATGAGGTGTCTGAAATATGAATATCACAGGAATAGGCACCAAAAACAAATGCATTTGTTGTATACATATGCAGGCCTGTCTGGGAATTGGCATAAACGGTCAGATATTCTGGTATCTGCAGAATACCTGGACGTACGATCAGGCCGGTAATGATTCCGTTTTCTGTTTCTCTATACAATTCTGATAACATTTCTTTTATATCTGACGGTTCCAATGGTGGAACATACTGAGGAGGCAAATCCTGAAGAACGGCGTTTTTAACAAGATCAGCCAGTCCTTTTTCAGAGAATACAGTGAGATAGTTCTTATGTATATTCCGTAAAACAGAAAAATGCTTTTCCACCAGATGAAACATAATATCGTAGGGCTGGTTGGGGGCTTTCATATATTTTTTTATAATTTCAGGTGTGATATATTTGCCAAAACAGGGTTGTGACATAAGAATCTGAAGGCGGTCAGGGCCGGTACCGGAAATATATTCCTGCAGTACATCCATAATATTGGAGCTGCACTGTACCCAGAGTTCACAGTTTTCTATTAAAGAAAAAAAGTAATTTCGATAATAAAGTACCAGCTGATCTTCTTTGAAAATATGTGCCACAGTTAAATCTTTAGCAATCAGAATGAGGTATTCAGGTGTGATAATATAATGGCTTAAAGGGGAAAGCATCAGTGCCTGAGGGCTGAGGGCAAAAGCATAGGGTTTATATTTACCACTGGAGGCAAGACATAATGGAATGACAGATTCTAATTTCTGCAAGGCATTGGTGCTGTTGAAATTAGAGTTACATTTATTTTCAGCCTGCAGATATAATAATTCATTTACAGAAAAAGTCCTGCCGTTTAACCATAATTCCATGAATTCCATAGTAAGATTCAGTTTTGGCGGTAGAAACAGTTGAAATTCTGCATTGGGAATGTGCGTAGATTCATAGATTAATATGGAACGGATAAGACTGTGTATAGCATATTCACCACGAATCATCTGATCTGTTTCAGGACAAAAAGAAACTTCCGGCGGATTTGGCATTTTGAAGTCAATTGCAGATAAAGTATTAAAAAAATCACAGACAGACTGGCGGTTTTTGTAGGCTTCTTCTCCCTGAAGCTGGATATCGTACAGACGAAAAAATTCCTGACGCTCATCCAAAGTCAGATTAAAATGATGTGCCAAAGTCTGAACGGAGCTGTAGGGAAGAATACGCTCATCTGATAATGCTTTATGAATAGAAGTTCTTTCGATATTAAGAGTTCTGGAAAGAAAAGCAATGGATTCGCCACTGTTTTCAATTAATGTTTTTAGGTAATTACTGAATTTAGACATTGAAATCATCTCCTGTTGAAAAAATTATTATAATATTTTGTAATCTGCAAAACAATCTGTGCAGCAGAGTGTGCCTTTATAAAATTATTTTTTGTCACATTTAAGGTTGTGCAAATGTATAGTTGAAACCAGTCACATATATTGTCACAGGTTGAACCGCTAAAAACATTTTATTAAAATTATAAAAGAAAGTAAAGGAAGGGGATGTGTAGATGTGATAAGAAAAAAGACAGTAATGATATTATTAAGTGTTCTTATTCTGACATGTTCTGTACCTGGTACTTCAATACAGGTATATGCAAATTCAGATGAGACAGTGAAAACAGCGTTTAAAAATTATATAGGTACGGTTTTGATTCCACAATATGGACTTCTGCTGACAAATACAGTGGAAAGCACTTCCTCAAATAACTGGACAGAAGCAGATCTGGAGGGATTACTTTCTGCAACAATCATGGATTTTGATAATGATGGACAGCTGGAAATGATGACAGTAAGGTTTGCAGATTATAATGGTGAAGGGGGAATACAAACACTTTTTCTTGAAATGTATGAATATCAGGATTCAGGTGAAGTATCTGTGCAGGCACAAAAGAATATGGGGATAAGTGGATATAGTTTTGGAAGCATTGGATATCGGCAGAAATGTATATTTACTTATACCTATCAGGATAATACTTATATTGGAATTGATAATTATATGTATGCCAATGAATCAGTTGTGACTCTGTCAGTTTTCGAATATGGAAAAGGTGAACTACAGGAAGTAATAGTACCACATACCAGTGAAGTGGTTTACCGGACTACTTTTGATTATGTAGGCGGTGTAGGATATCAGTTGCAGGGATATGGAGATATTTGTGTAAGATATGCAGAAACAGAACCAGACGATCCGTTATCGTGTGGAAACTGGAACTGGGATAAAATGTATTCGGAAGATACAGACCCTGTACTTTCTGAAGAGGAAAAAGAAGAATATATGGATTCTTATAAGTCGTTTTTGGAAAAATATGGACTGCAGGCCAGTGATGAACGCATTGGAATGTCGCAGAATGGAAGTTTTATACCCAGAAGCGGAGCTTTTGAAACGGCACCGGATATTTACAGATCTTTGGAAGGGAATATTATTTTTCTTTCTGGAATTTATACAGATCAGGGAGCTGACAATACAATAAAACAGCTTACAAAAGTGGATTATCAGGGTTCGCTGGATGAGTTCCGCAATTAACATTGACAGGAGACTTGACTATACAGGAAGGTGCAGGGTATGAAAAAAAAGATTCAAATTGTTCTGGGACTGTTGTGTATTGGTGTTTTGGGAAGCAGTGCATGTGGCGGTGCAAAGAGCAAAGAGTATCAGGTGGCTGTAGAAATTTATAACAGAGAACTGTCAAGAGACAGAGTGCCATGGATTACTCCGGAAGGAATAGAGACAGATATTTCAACAAGAGCTTTTAAATTTGCTTTAATGGATATAAATCCTGGAAAACTTCCGGATCTTATTTTACTGAAAGATTCAGGAAAAAATCAGGAAGATGATGGGATGTGTATTCTGGATACCTGTTATAAAGAAGATGGTTTTCAGGTACAGGAGTTACAGGATTTTAAAGGCTATTATCCGAATACAGGGATATATGTTGTTATGGAATATTTTACCAGTGAAGATGGACACACATATTATTGGGATCCAGTCAATGGAAATGTTAATGGGAAAATAGAGAATTATTATTATTTGCCGGACTGTTCGAAGAAAGATACAGATTCGATTCCTTTAAATGGAATGAAAAATCCTATTGGCAGTTATTTGATCAAAGAGGATAATGGAGAGAATGTTTATGAATGGTATGGATTTAATGATGGCGAAAATACGGAAGAATACTTTGAACATATCCATGGAGATTGTACTGTAAGTAAAGAAGAATTTGAAAAAAATCTGAAAGAATATGTGAAGAGTACGAAGCTGTTGGAAGTTTCAAAAGAAGATTTTCATGATAATACAGAGGAAAACAGAAATAAGTATTTTAAGTAGTAACCGAAAAGCCATATTGGCAAGGAGGAATGCAGAATGAAAAAAATAGTCGGCAAAATGCTCATATTAACAATCGCTTTACTGTGTACTCCGATAACAGTTATGGCACAGGAAAATACTGTGCGTGTAGATGCCGAAGAAGTTTTGCCTGATGGAAAATGGCAGGATTATAATCTGGGTGTGAATGAATATGTGTATTGCCCTATTGTGTTGGAAAGTAACGGAAGACTGGATGTAAGTGTTCAGACAAATTTTATAAACAGTCATTATGTGTATTTGCTGGACGAGAATTATGAAACGATTGCTTATAATGCTATTTCCGGACAGGGAGAAGCCGCACCACAGACTCAAAATTATTCCTATGATCTGGCAGAGGGCGAATATTATATTCGCGTGGAGTCCTGGAACGAATGTCAGGGGAAGTTTCGGATAAAGGCAGAGTTTTTGGAATCTACTGCGAAAGATGAAAATAAGAATACAGATTTTCAGAATGCGCTGCTTTATACAGATCCACAGGTTACAGGATTTTTATCTTCGGGAAATAATGGCGGTGACTGGGCAGAAAAATTGCCGGAAGGTTCGCAGAATTTTGAGGATTATTATAAACTGGAGGCCAAAGAAGGAACATATAACATACGAGTAACAGGAGCTGATCCGGAAGGAAGTTTTGAGTGCGTTATTTATGATTCTGGATATATGGAAATGATGCATGAGTATCAGCCGACTTCTTTTTCTGCTGATCTGAAAGATGGAATTTACTATGTGAAAGTAGTTTCATCCGGACAAAAAGCAGGTGATTATATTTTGAGAATAAACAATTCTGAAGAGGATTATTCCGGGAATTGATAGTAAGACTTAATGTTCTGAAAAAATATTTATTTATAGAGGAGTTGATGGTAAATGAGAGGACTTAGAAGAGTTACTGGAGACGAGATCAAGAGAGATACAGGGGATGTACTGATTGATCTGGTAGATATGGCGCAAAAGACAGTTCCATATACGGAATTTTACAGCAAATTCAGGGCATTTGTATTTATTAATGTTGGATTATTTGTGGTGTTAGGAATCATGATGAGTCTGAAATGTTTGTTGTCAGGAGAAAGTGACAGTTTCCCACTGGCTGGATTTTCCTTGATTTTCGCAGTGATAATGATATTCTTTTGTAAAAAACTATGGGAAGGTGTAGCACAGAAGGTACCGGAAAATGAAAGAAAATTAGTTTTCTGGGGATTTTTCTCAACTGGTGTTCTGACGTTTGGAAAGATACTTTTGTATTGCACTATTATATTGATTCCTCTTATTGGTTATATAGGTGGAGAATATAAGTATACATACCGGAAAATTGAAGAAGGGGAACATGCAGGAGAAGTCGTGCTCATGCGTTATAAACTAAACGGACAATTAGTTGATATATATGGAAATATATATGAAGAATAAATTATAATATTACCTGAAAAGGAGAACCTGGTTGTATCATACGGCCAGGTTTTTTTAATTACAAAAACAAATACGAAAAATAAATATGATAAAATTAAGGTAACTGTTCAGTACCCTCACAGTTACGAGTCAAAATGCATTCCAAATCACCTTCGGTGATGGCATTTTGCCTTGTATGTCTCGGGATTTTGGCAAAAAACATGCCAAAACACCTCGCGGGATATTACCTACTGAATAGTTACAAATTATAAAAGCAGGATATGGACTGTATAAGTAGTACACACCATTTGAACACTGTCAGAGACTGTGATAAAATCGTAGTTATAGAAAATGGACAGGTTGCAGAAGAGGGGACGTATGGAAAACAAAACAGTAACAGTTATGGAGTATTATCTCCCGGAGGGGACGATTCTGGATGGAAGATACCGGATCATCCGGGTTCTGGGATGTGGAGGATTTGGTATTACTTATGAAGCGATTAATGAGAATACCAATGGACGAGTTGCCATAAAGGAGTTCTATAATCGGAACTATATGGGCAGAATAAATAAGGACATTGTTCTGACAGACGGAGAGATGCAGGTGCCTTTTCAGAAAGCGAAGGAACGATTTCTCAGGGAAGCCAGGAGACTCAGAGATTATTCTTCTGAGCCGGGAGTTGTACATATCCGGAATTACTTTGAACAGAATAACACTGCCTATATTGTTATGGAATATATCGGTGGGATCAGTCTTCAGGAATACTTTGACCGAAAAGGACGGATTGAGGCAGGACGTTTATTTCAACTCCTTTACCCACTGATGGTAACTCTTGAAAAAATACATAAATCAGGAGTGGTTCACAGAGACATCAGCCCAGATAATATCAAATTTACAGATAATCCGGATGGGGCAGCCGGAATTAAACTGATTGATTTTGGTTCTGCCAGAGATTACATGGATGACCGGACTTATACTATTGAGTTGAAAGAAGGATATGCTCCACCGGAACAGTACTCTGGTCATGAACAGGGACCATGGACGGATATTTATGCGTTATGTGCCGTATTGTACTGTGGAATTACAGGACAGAAACCTATACGTTCTTCTATCCGAAAGATGAAGGACGAACTTCTGATGCCTTCCCAGATGGGAATTGCTATTGATCCGAAACTGGAAAAAATTCTGAAAAAAGGTCTCAATATAGAAAGAGAAAAACGCTATCAGAATCTTGAAGAGCTTCTGACAGAGCTGAAACCGATTTTATATCCGAAGAAAAAAAATACCGGTGATAACAAAAAGGGCAAGATTTTTCTGGCAGCAAGTATTGCAGCCTGCGTACTGGCAGCAGGGGGATATGGAGGTTGGAGATATTACCAGGATTATCTGGCATATTTTAAATTCCATGGAGAGAAAACAGAGACAGTCCTTCTGACACCTTATGATGATATGAGCACGAAAGATTACAAGAAAAATGTGAAGATCATCAAAAAAAGGCTGGATTATCTCTGGGGAGAGGAGGGATATATTCTCAGGGAGAAAGAAGATGGACTGGAAATTACCACGACACTGGAGAATTATAAAGCGGAAAATATAGATAAAGATGTATTTGAAACTATAAGAATGTATGTGGCAGAGCCTCTGAGACTTAATTTTACTGCTATATCTGGTGATGACAATGAGGCCAGGTTTTCAACGTTGGAACGGGATGAAATAGTTTCTGTCAAGAAAAAAGAAGGAGAGATTCCGGTAGAAGACAGAACACCGGAGGATATCTATTCCGGTGATGGACTGGATGCATATATTGAAGTAAAGATTACGGATGAGGCAGCAGAAAGGATCAGGAAGGATCTTCAGGATATAGCAGAAGAAGATAACAGTTATACGATGCTGGTGACAGATTCAGGAACGGAATACCGTTCGAAAAGATTGTTATGTACAGATATGAATGGCGACTGGACTACTTTTTACTGTAAGGTTCGAAAAGAAAGCAGTGCATGGAAGGCACTCTGGAAAACGGAAGAATTAAGTGATCCATTTCAGATTTCTTATGAAATACAGGCAGACTGGGAAGAAGAAAGCGGTATCTGGGGAAAATATCAGTGCCAGGAAAAAGATATTCAACAACCCTCTGTAACAATGGACTACAGGATAACGTCTATCATGTACTGGGATAATGAAGGAATGGATAGTGCGGGAGCATGGAGTGAGCTTTTGTATGATGTTAAAACCAGAATCGATGCTTTAAAAATTCCCTATGCAGTAGGCATTGCACCGGATGATACAGGCAGAATATTGATAAAAACAGCCCAGAAGGATATGAATCCTTTTCTGGCAGAAATGCTTACAGGGTTAGTGAGTGTGGCATTGGAATCCGAAGATATAAGTCAGAAAATGGATATCTATTCATCAATAGGCAGCCTGAAACTACAGGAAGAAGAGGATGGAAGTTATTCAATTTGTCTGAATTTATCATTGTCGGACAGCATAAGAGAAGAAATGGAATCCTTGAGAAAAACAGTGCTGCAGTCGGAAAATCACAGATTATATCTGATTGTAGAAGGATACAAAATTGCATGGACAGAACTAAAATCAGAAGAAATTCCAGAAACTCTTATTTTTCGGAACAACTGTTATGGGAATTCAGAAATATTTACAAAAAATGATGTTCCTTTATTGCAGATGATCATAACTGCAATGGAGCAGAGTAGTCTTGTAGGATATGAGAACTATGGTTATGCCAGATCTCAATACAGTTCAAAAGACAGTGTAGTGAATGAAGAAGCTGAAGTAGAAAATGAAGAATATATGCCGATGTCAAAAGAACTGGAAAATATAAAAAAAGGGATTCATAGGTTCAACAAAAATGCAGAAGTCACTGAAAACAGAGGTTCAGAAAATCGTCTGAATATTACATTAAGATACGATTTAAATAAAAGTTATGCCACGAAAGTGATTTCAGACATAGAACAACTGTTAGAGACAGAAAAAGATAATCTGAAAATATATGATGATATAGTAATATATCCTGGATATAAAAATTGTGGCGGTGGAGTCCAATTCAGAAGATCTGGAGGAATATCCGGTACTGCAATTGAAAACTGGAAAATGCTGTATTACAGATCTGGCAAAGATGGTGAAGAAGAGAGTAAAATGGCAGAATTACTGGAAAAAAGTGAATCATTAAAAGAATACAGGACAGAAGATTCTTTTGTGGAAAATCAGAATTGGTGGTGGTTTTACAGTGACCTGTGGTAAAAAGATATCCGTAGGATCCATTTTGGATGAACGCTATGAAATAAAAAAAATAATCAAAAAAAATGAGAATGTTATAGTTTATGAGGGATGGCATCAACAGATAGAAGAATCTTTTCTGATTCAGGAAATGTCAAAGAGTACTGACTACACAGATAAAATTCTTTCCAGAGCCAGAAGACTCAGCGATTTTTCGGAATTTACAAATCTGTTTCAGGTGTGTGATCAGTTTTCGACAGATGAGAAATCCTACGTCATTATGGAATATCCCAGGGGACAATGTCTGGAAAAAGTTCTTTCGTCAGAAAAAAAGCTGTCAGAAAAAGTACTGGATCATATGTTTCATTCCCTGATGAAAACACTTGAGAAGTTGGAAGAGGCAGGCATGAAGGATCTTCCGGTAGAAGCAGATACCTTATATCTTCAGGAAGATGGGAGTCTGTATCTGTTTCCCGAAACAGACAGAGTAATTCCCGGATATACAGATTATGCATATCAGGTCTGTGAGCTGATGTATCAGGGACTGACAGGACAAAAACCACCGGATAAAGCAATAAGGCTTCTTTTTGATGAAATGACTCCTCTGGCAGAGATGAAAATCTCGAATGATATGGAATTTTGCAGAATCATTGATGAGGGATTAAAGATCGGAGAGGAAATGCCTGTGGGAGATTCTCTGGGGGAACTGGGGAGAAGTCTGGAACAGTGGAGAGAGCAGGAAAGTAAAAAAGAAAAAAAGAAAAGATACTGGATTGCCGGTGGGATTTTGTCAGCAGTGTTAATCGGTGTGATATTAACAGGAGTGTATCTGAAATTTGAAGAAAAAATCCGTTTCTGGGGAATCAGGACTGAGACGGTTCTTCTGGAACCTGGAAAAGAAATGAACAAAAAGGAATATCAGAATGCATTAAAGATTACAGAAGACAGAATCCGGGAACTTGTTGACAGTAACAAATATCTGGTAAAAGATGATGATGGAACTATAAGAATCATCTTACCGGAAAAATCATGTGAGAAGCTGGGTACTGAGGAATTGCTGAAAGAATATTTCAGCAGACCTATGAAATTATCTGTGGGTGTTGGTAACAGCGCCAATGTAATGTTTTCTAAAATGTCGTCAGAACAGTATCTGACACTGGATAATGAGGATATTGAAGAAATAGAAGAGGTAGATTGTGATGCGGCAAAATCTGACTCATCTGACGAAAAAATAAGTAAAATGCTTAAGGTTACAGTATCAGATGAAGCGGCTTCACAAATGAAGGAAAAGCTTGGAAGTATTCAGGAACAGATAAACGAAAAAACAGAAAATGAGAGTGAGAAATATGTGACCTTTGTCTGTCTGGACGGAGAAGAAAAAGATTATACATTCAGTATAGAAACAGCAGTTGAGAAAAACGACTGGCATGAGTTGACATTTTTGGAAAATGCATATTTTAAAATTGCAAAAAATACATGGAAGAAAGACACTTTTGATAAGGTATTTGATATGAAAAAAGAAATTGGTGATATCCAGTGGGAGAAAAGGACAACTTCCATTTTAAAAGGCTGGGTAGATCCATCTCAGATTGCAGATCCTTCAGTGATTTTGGAATATGGTCGCAGAGACAGTTCTTATTCGGACAACAGATCAGATAAAGGGGATTATTACCATAACATCGGAGATTTGGCACAGCGGCTGGAAACTCTGGGGATATCTTATGCACTTGGCAATGTTAAGGAAGATTATGACAGACTTGTGGTGAAGGTAAGACAAAAAGATATGTCGGATATGGTTTCTAATATTCTCGGATGTCAGGATCAGATTACCATAGAAAGTATAGGGGGAGATTCTTTATATACGTCACAGATTGAATTAAGTACAGAGAAAATATCGAAAGAGGAGAAGGGATGGAAGGTAACTTTAGAATGTGATAAATCAAAGATGGAAGAATTCGCAGAATCTGTAATGGAATCAAATGGATATTTGTATCTTTATGGACCGTTGAAATATTGTGTAGGAAAATCCAAAATTACAGAGGTGCCGAAGGGGGAAAAAACAGAAATAGATTCTGTAGACCCTGATAAAAGAAAATACGTGCTGGTATTTACAGAAACAAATCTTGGAAATACCGGATATTTCACAAAGGGAATGGATACACTGGCAGATTTGTTTACCAATATGGCAGATATATATAATCTGAATACGAATTTTAAACTGACTGCAACACAATATAATGAGAAGAGAAAAATTGTTTCAGATAAATGCGAATCCAGAGAGGCATGGGAAGTAAATAACAGAGAATTCAAAAGAATTCAGAAAGCAGGTCAACATGCAGATGATTATGCGGAGTTTGAAGAAATAGAAGATTCTTATTATCTGGGAGAAAAAAATCTTTATATAACTCTTTATATGGATACAGAAGAAGATTATACTGATACAGCGGTGGAACGGATAAAAAAAATCTGGAAAGAGTGTAAACTAAAAGACAGTGATTATTCTTTCATCAGATTTTATATAGGAGAAAAAGAAGAGTATCCATTTGTAAATTTCGTCAGAAAATATTATAAGTGGTCATTGATGGTAAAATGGGCATATGATCCTTATGGTGCAAAAATGAAAGAAAAAATGTATCAGGAATTGAAAGATAAAACATTTTTGAAAAATGGAAGCACAGAAGAGGAGATGCTAAATGAAATGATTGGATCTCTGGAAGAAACAGATGAAGCATATGAAAAAATGAAAGGAGATCAGTAATAAAAGATCCCGAAACAATAATACATCCCTGCGTTATTGTTTCGGGGTCTTGAATGTTTACATTATTTATTAAGGAAAGAAAGGTCAATCTCTCCATCGAACACTGTGGTAGCCGGACCGGTCATGTATACCAGATTTTCCTGGCGGTTCCAGAGGATCTGGAGATCTCCACCAAGAAGCTTCACTGTGACAGGAGTGTCTTCTTCTACCAGTCCGTTCAGTGTGGAAGCTACTGCAACAGCACAGGCACCTGTACCGCAGGCAAGGGTTTCACCGGAACCACGTTCCCATACACGCATCTGAAGGGTGTGACGGTCAATGACTTTGACAAATTCAGTATTGATTCTGTCCGGAAAAGCGATGTGATTCTCGAACTGTGGCCCGATCTTCTCAATCTCAAGAGTATCCAGCTCATCCATATAGACGATGGCATGAGGATTGCCCATAGAAACAGCGGTAATATTGTATGTAGTTCCGTTTACATCCAGAGGTTTGTTGATGACCTGTTCGGAAGTGGAAACTACAGGAATCTGTCTGGCAGTAAGAATGGGAGATCCCATGTTTACTTTTACCAGGGCAACCTTACCGTCTTTGCCAAGAGTCAGATCCAGGTATTTGATGCCACTTTTGGTGGCAACAGAAATGTTGGTTTTGTTGACGATACCGTAGTCATAAACATATTTGGCAACGCAGCGGATACCGTTTCCGCACATGGCTCCCTGGGAACCGTCCAGGTTGTACATATCCATCTCGCAGTCAGCGATGTCGGATGGTTTGATCAGGATCAGTCCGTCAGAACCGATGCCGAAGTGACGGTCACTGACGAATCTGGCTACTGCAGCCGGATCAGTGACAGTTTCTTTGAAGCAGTTTACATATACATAATCGTTTCCGATACCATGCATCTTGGTGAATTTCATAAATTTCCTCCTTAATAATCTGTTTTATAGTCTCCCCGTATGTTTCAGGACACTTGCTTCAGACAGATGTCCTGATTTCACTGAATCAGTATAACGAAAAATTGTTATAGATCTGTGAAAACAATACAAAAATTATATCATATTAAAACGATTCCATGTAGGAGAAATTTTACCGGATACATTATTTACAGAACCAGTGTTACTGTGAAGGTCATGAACAGTAACGAACCAGCTTCTGCATTTCCGGGAAGGGCTCCAGACTGCGTTTCAGGATACCTGTCATCTGGGCGATAGCGATGCCGTAATTGGTAATTGGGACATTCTGATCCTGACAACAGGCGATACGATATTTCATTTCGCGTTCATTCAGCATACAGCCTCCGCAGTGGATTACCATTTTATAGGAAGTAACATCATCCGGGAATTCAGTTCCGGAAGTAAATTCAAAGACAGGTTCCTTACCTGTGTATTCTCTGATCCATTTAGGAAGCTTATAAGTGCCGATATCATCACACTGGCGGTGATGGGTACATCCCTCAGAGATCAGGATACGGTCACCGTCCTTCACAGTGGAAAGGGCATTTACTCCCAGAAGTTGTGCGTCCAGCTCCCCCTTGTAACGGGAAAAGAGAATAGAGAAAGAAGTAAGTGTGATATCTTCCGGAGTGTCTTTGGAGACTCTGGCAAAAGCCTGGCTGTCAGTAACTACCAGCTTTGGTTTAATGCCCTGTGAACGGAAAAGCTCAAGGGTAGATTTCAGTTCAGTATCCCGTACCACCAGTGAAAGTCCACCACGTTCCAAAACAGCACGAATGGTTTGCTGCTGGGGAAGGATCAACCTGCCTTTTGGGGCTGCCTTATCAATGGGAACTACAAGAATTACCAGATCTTCCGGATTGATAAGATCCCCGATGAGAGGGTATTTATGGGAATCTTCTGGTTTCATGGAGGCAATTTTTTCTTTCAGCTCATGAATATTCATGTTTGCTGCCACACTAACCAAGACTTCTTCTTTTCTGGTGGAAAAAGCCAGGTCATATACTTCCTGGTCTGTCAGCAGATCAATTTTGTTATAAACGATCAGATAAGGGATTTTCTTGTGGATAAATCTGCTGATCAGTGCATAATCTGCGTCAGTTTTACCTGTGGTGCTATCTACGATCAGAATAGCAATGTCTGTTTTATTCAGAACCTGGTAGCTCTTTTTTACACGAAGGGCACCAAGTTCCCCTTCGTCGTCAATCCCTGGTGTGTCGATGATCATTACCGGTCCCAGTGGAAGAAGTTCCATGGTTTTGTAAACAGGGTCTGTGGTGGTTCCCTTTATAGAGGATACGATAGCAAGATCCTGTCCGGTGATAGCGTTGATCACACTGGATTTTCCGGCGTTACGTCTGCCGAAAAAGCTGATATGTACACGTTCAGAAGCTGGTGTCTGGTTCATTCCCATAATTATTGCCTCCTTTTGGCTCTTGTTGAGAAGATTATATCATGTTTTGGCATATAAAGGGCAAACCTTTTAAAAGTATTGCTTGTTTTTTCTGAAGTTTATGATACAATAAAAATCATATACGAGGAAATATGCAGGATTGGTGCATAAATATTCCCGGAAGAACGAGGAGGAAAAGAATATGAAACTTAAGAAAATTATGGCACTTGCTCTCAGTGCAGCAATGGTTCTTTCCATGTCAGCAACTGTATTTGCAGATGATAAGGTAGAGACAGTAACAGAAGGTAAACTTACAGTTGCAACCAGCCCGGACTTTGCTCCATATGAATTCTATTCTATCGACGATGAAGGAAACCCTACACTGTCCGGTTTTGATATGGATCTGGCTCAGTACGTCGCAGATAAGATGGGACTGGAACTGGAAGTTATTCCTATGGACTTTGACGGTGTAATCAGCGAGCTTGCCCAGAAGAACGTAGACCTTGGTATGGCTGGTCTTTCTCCTGATCCGGCTCGTGAAGATGCTATGGACTTCTCTGATCTGTACTATAAGGGCGGACAGTCTTTCGTATCTGTAAAAGACAAAGCAGATCAGTTCAAATCTCTGAAAGATGCTAATAATAAAGATTACTCCATCGGAGCACAGACTGGTTCTATCCAGCTTGATCTTGCAAACAAAAACACTCCGGATGCAGACATCGTTTCTCTTCCGAAGGTTACAGACCTTATTTCTGAACTCATGACCGGTAAGATGGACGGTGCGTTCATCGAAACAGCTGTAGCAGAAAGCTATCAGAAGAACTATCCGGATCTTCAGATCCTCTTTGATGTTCCATATGATTCAGAAGGTTCTGCGATTGGTGTATCCAAAGGAAACGAAGCTCTTCTTAAGGCTGTAAACAAAGCAATTAACGAAGCTCTGGATGATGGTTCTATGGATAAATTCATTGCAGACGCTACAGAGCTTGCTGCAGGACAGACTTACGAAGGAACACTGGATGATAGCGGTGCAGTTCCGGAAGCTGACGATGCAGAATAATTTCTGAACCCTGTGTTATATCAGAAATAAAATCGGATTCCTCCCCTTTTTACGGGGGAGGAATTATTGCTGTTTATATGTTTATTCTGTTTTTTTAAATAATAGTATTTAATTTATTACACAATGAAAGGAGTTTATATGGACGGCTTTATTAATTTATCTAATTTCAGTAAAATTGCCCCTTATGCACAGCTGTTCAGACAGGGACTTCTGGTTACCGTCCTGCTGTCTGTATTTACTGTTCTGATCGGTTTTGTGCTTGCACTGGTTCTTGCGCTGATGCGTATGTCCAACGTTCGTCCATTCCGTTTTCTTGCAGTAGACGGAAAGGGACATTTAAGGGAAGGTGGACCGCTGGTGTGGATTTCCAAATTTAATCCACTTTCTTTCCTTGCAACTGCTTATGTAGAGATTCTTCGTTCAACACCTGTTCTGGTACAGATCTTTATTATTTATTATGGTGTGTTTGGACTGATCGATCTTCCATCTTTCCAGTTGTTTGGATTTATCAAATTCAACCGTTTCTTCCCGGGTGTTGTAGCTCTGGGAATGAACTCAGGAGCATACCTCTGTGAGATCATCCGTGCAGGTATCCAGTCTATTGATCAGGGTCAGACAGAAGCAGCACGTTCCCTTGGACTTTCACAGACAATGAACCTTCGTTACATTATTCTTCCTCAGGCACTGAAAAACATTCTTCCTGCTATTGCCAACGAATTCGTTGTTATCATCAAGGAATCAGCAATTACCTATACAATTGGTGTACAGGATATCATGTCTGCTGTAAACGCAGTCAAAGGTGCTACATTTATTATCCTGGAGCCTCTGCTGGTAGCTACGGCGATTTATTTCTGCCTGTGCTTCCCGACTTCCAAACTGATTGCATATTTTGAAAGGAGAATGAGCCATGGCGACAAGAGATGACAGTCTGATCCAGGTACATGATCTTAAGAAACATTATCACAGAGGGGCCATCAAGGCTCTGGATGGTGTGACAGTAGATATCAACAAAGGCGATGTTATGGTAGTGATCGGACCATCCGGTTCCGGTAAATCAACATTTCTCCGGAGCCTGAATCTTCTGGAGGAGCCTACAGGTGGAGAAATCATCTTTAATGGTGTGGATATTACCAAAAAGAAATACAAAGATGCTTCCGGCAAAACTGTCAAACTGGATATTGATAAGCTTCGCCAGAAAATGGGAATGGTATTCCAGCACTTTAATCTTTTTCCACATAAGACCATTCTGGAAAATATGACACTGGCACCAATGAAGGTGAGAGGTGTGTCCAAAGAAGAAGCAGAGAAAAAGGCGCTGGAGCTTCTGGACAGAGTTGGTCTGAAAGACAGAGCTGATGCGTATCCGATCCAGCTTTCCGGTGGTCAGAAACAGCGAGTAGCTATTGTAAGAGCTCTTGCCATGGAACCGGAAGTAATGCTTTTTGATGAACCTACTTCTGCACTTGATCCGGAAATGGTTGGTGAAGTTCTGGATGTTATGAAAGAACTGGCAGAAGAAGGAATGACCATGGTAGTTGTTACACACGAAATGGGATTTGCCAGAGAAGTAGGAAACAGAGTACTGTTTATGGCTGACGGACAGTTGATTGAACAGGGGACTCCGGAAGATATTTTTGAAAATCCAACCAATCCTCGACTTAAGGAATTTTTATCTAAGGTATTATAAAAAAAGTGGCCGGAGTGTTCCGGTTGCTTTTTTGTGAATTTACCGGAATATATGAGAAAGAAGGACGATTGTATCGTGACAGCAGAGAAGAAGTCTGCATTGCAGACCATTGAGGACAAAAAAGAACTGATCACAGAAGTGGCTGACAAAATATGGGAATATGCGGAGCTTTCCCTTCAGGAATTTAAATCAGCTGCTCTCTACTGTGAAGTACTGGAACGTGAAGGATTCCAGGTGGAAAAAGGTATCAGTGGAATTGAGACTGCTTTTAAGGCATCTTATGGACAGGGACGCCCCTACATTGGTGTTCTGGCAGAATATGACGCTCTGTCAGGGCTTTCACAGGAAGCTGGCAAAACAGAACGTAAAGAGCTTCATCCAGGAGGCACAGGACATGGATGTGGACATAACCTCCTGGGAGCCGGTGCATTTGGTGCAGCACTCGGTATTAAAGCTTATCTGGAAAAAACAGGAACTCAGGGAACAGTACTTTTTTATGGTTGTCCCGGCGAAGAAGGTGGAGCTGCCAAGGCTTTCATGGCAAGAGACGGTGTATGGAAAGATCTGGATGCAGCTCTTACCTGGCATCCGGAAGATGTGAATGAAGTTGCCACAGGTTCTTCAAATTCCTGTATTCAGGTACAGTACAAATTTACAGGTACTGCTTCTCATGCGGCAGGAAACCCGGAAATGGGCAGAAGTGCCCTGGATGCAGTGGAGCTTATGAATATAGGGGTACAGTTTCTGAGAGAGCATATGAGCGATAAGGCAAGGATACATTATGCAATCACAGATGCAGGCGGCTGCAGTCCCAACGTGGTTCAGCCCAGGGCAAGTGTTCTTTACATGGTCCGTTCCAACCATGTGGCAGAGGCGGTGGAGCTTCAGAAACGTGTGGATAAGATCGCAGAGGGGGCAGCCCTTATGACAGAGACTACTTTTGAGAGAAAATTTATTGACGGTCTTGCAGACACTGTCAGTAATTTTGCTCTGGAAAGAGTTCTCTATAAGAACTTTGAAGAACTTGGTGTTCCGACTTATACAGAGGAAGAAAACAAATATGCAGACACTCTGGCAGACACTTATGATCACAGTGCAGTACCAGGAGTAGCAGCAGAATATGATCCGGAGGCAAAGGAAAAGGTCATAAAGATGCAGAAGGAATATGGACATGCCATGAATGGTTTTCTGACACCTCTGTATCAGGGAGAAGCCTTCAAAGCGGGTTCTACCGATGTAGGAGATGTAAGCTGGCTGACACCTGTCGGACAGATTCATGTGGCTGCATGGCCTAATGGCTGCCCTGGTCACAGCTGGCAGAGTGTTTCCTGTGACAGGACAGAGATCGGTCATAAAGCAGCCCTGCATGCAGCAAAAGTGCTGGCAGGTGCTGCCATGGATCTTTTGGCTGATCCACTACTTCTCAGAGAAGCAAGGGAAGAATTTGAAAAGAGAACAGTGTCAGGCTATGTATGCCCGATTCCCCAGGATGCAGTGCCGGTGATCCCGGACTGATGAAAGGCCTCTGCTGAAGAGAAAATTTACAAAAATCAGTTAAAAAAAGAACCAGTACCTGGAATATCAGTAGAATTCCGGGAAACTGGTTCTTTTGTGTTATGTGGAGTCCTGAGAAGCTAGTTCTCAGAAGAGTCATTCTCTGCTTCCTGTGCTTGTGCTGCTTTCTCTCTCAGATAACTTAATTCTTTCATTTCTTTGTAGCAGTACTTGATAATCTCCTTACGGGTGATGATACCGATAAAGTAACCCTGATCATCAATAACCGGAACGTAGTTCTGATTAATAGCACGATCCAGAAGATCTTCCATATCAGCATCTGCATGAACCGGCTTGTAGGTAGCTCTCCGGGGGATCGCCATAATGGAAACATCCTCCATATCCTTAATATCTGTAAGATGCATACGCTTGATGCCCCACAGAAGGTCACCTTCGGAAATGGTACCTGTGTATCGCCCATCCTTGCTGAGAAGGGGGATACATGAGAACTTGCGGTGTTCCATCTTTTCTACAGTCTGTCTTAAGGTTTCATCTTCAAATATATAAGCAACTTCACTTTTGGGTGTTAAAAAAAATAAAATGTTCACTATAAGTACCTCGCTCTTTCTTATCAATGATAATAAATTGCTATAGATATGATAGTATGAAGGTACCCTGATGTCAATAAGATGAATTATTAAATTTTGGTGAAAAATACCTATAAACAGAAGATATATGTATTATATTACAGCAGATTTACTCCTTTTTCTTCTGCTTCTCTGCGTACTTCTTCCGGCCAGATAGAGACATGTACTTCGCCGATATGGGCTTTGCGGAGGAAGAACATACAGATTCTGGACTGACCGATACCGCCTCCGATGGTGTATGGAAGCTCTGCGTTCAGAACTGCCTTCTGGAATGGAAGTTCACGACGGTCATTGCAGCCTGCTTCTGTCAGCTGTCTGTCAAGGGATTCTTCATCAACACGAATTCCCATGGAAGAAAGTTCCAGAGCAATATCCAGTACAGGATAGTACACAAGGATATCTCCATTCAGTTCCCAGTCGTCGTAGTCCGGTGCGCGTCCGTCATGGCGCTCACCATTGGTAAGGGTTTTACCTACCTGCATAAGGAAAACAGCCCCTTTTTCTTTGACGATCTTGTATTCTCTTTCCTTTGGAGTAAGGTCAGGATACATATCTACCAGTTCCTGTGTGGAGACAAAAGCAATCTCCTTAGGCAGGAATTCTTCGATGTAATCATACTGTACAGCCATATATTTCTCTGTTTTGCGGAGCACACTGTAGATGGCACGTACAGTGTTGATCAGTGTTTGCATGGTACGTTCTTCTTTGCTGATGATTTTTTCCCAGTCCCACTGGTCTACGTAAACAGAGTGAATATTGTCCAGATCTTCGTCACGACGGATAGCGATCATATCTGTATACAGGCCCTCTCCATGAGCAAAGCCGTATTTCTTAAGTGCATAACGTTTCCATTTGGCAAGGGAGTGTACGATCTCAGCGTTTTCTTCCTGACCTTTGATATCAAAGCTTACAGGACGTTCCACACCGTTCAGGTTGTCATTGAGACCTGAGGATGGGGATACGAATACAGGTGCAGATACACGAAGCAGGTTTAATTTCTGGGCAAGTGTCTGCTGGAAAAAGTCTTTGACGGTTTTGATTGCAACCTGGGTATCATGAAGGTTCAGATCCGACTGATAACCTGCAGGGATTTTTATTTGTTCCATGAGATGTCCTCCTAATCACACATAGTTGGGGTCTGACCCCAATGTCAAAACTCATTATAGCAAGAAAAACTTCTCATTGCAATTTTTCTTTGACAGGAACTGCTATAATTTTTGTCTTGTAAGATCCGGAAAAAACATATACAATCAAAGTACGAAACAATTTGCAGGTATTATTTTGAGTTTTAAGTATATCATTGTTTAGAAAAACAAGGAGGGATACTATGAAGTGTCCGTTATGTGACGGTTCGGTAGTAAACGGCAGATGTACATTTTGCGGAATGCCTTACCGTAAGGATGAAATTCTGTATCATCTGAATGAAAGCCGCAGTGATCATTATAAGCATGCCACACCGAAGGCAAAAAAGATCATGACAGAGCAGCAGAAGGGGAAATCTGCCGGCAGTGTCAGGAATACCACAGTTACTGCACAGAAAAGCCAGCAAAGACCAAATTCTTCTGCTGGCACCAGGAATACCCGAACTGCTGCCAGTACCAGGACTCCTGTACAGAAAAAACAGAAAAAAGGTTCCGTTGTTCTGTGGATCGTGATTATCCTGATCATCCTTATGAGTCTGGCTCCGGAGATACCGGATCTCATAGAGAGCTTAAGCTGGTATTTTTAAAATTAACCCTTTTATTTCACATTATGTTGTGCTATACTCTGATATGCAACACCAGATGTGGGGAATGTTGAAGCGGGGTATCAGATGACTTAAACCCCTTAAAAAACCTGTAGATACAGGGATTCAGGAGAGTTAAGGTATGATCTATGTAATCAAAAAAGACGGAACCAGAGAGGAATTTAATCCTCAGAAGATTGTGGCAGCTGTCAACAAATCAGCAGCCCGTATCCTTTATACATTTTCTCAGGAGGAGAAGGATTTTATCTGTCAGTTTGCCCAGGAACATGCAGATTCTCTCGGCAAAAATGAAATCCAGATCCAGGAGATGCATAATATCGTTGAGGGAGCTCTGGAAAGAGTAAACCCTGCTGTAGCCAAGAGCTATCGTGACTACAGAAACTACAAACTTGATTTCATCCATATGATGGATGATGTTTACACCAAAAGCCAGGCCATCCGTTATATCGGTGACAAGAGCAATGCCAATACAGACAGTGCACTGGTAGCTACCAAGAGAAGCCTGATCTTTAATGAACTGAATAAAGAGCTTTACCGTAAATTTTTTATGAACCGCAACGAACTTCAGGCATGCAAAGACGGATATATCTATATTCATGACCAGTCTGCCCGTCTGGATACCATGAATTGCTGTCTCTTTGATGTGGGAGCAGTGCTCAGTGGCGGATTTGAGATGGGTAATGTGTGGTACAATGAGCCCAAGACTCTGGACACTGCATTTGATGTTATGGGAGATATCATCCTCAGTACAGCAGCACAGCAGTATGGTGGTTTTACTGTGCCGGAAGTAGACAAGATCCTTGGACCTTACGCACAGAAAAGTTACGACAAATATATCCAGGAATTTATGAAATATGCAGACGAAAGCTGGAGTGGAAGAGAAGAAAAAGCCATCGAATATGCCCTTGACAAAGTCAGAAGAGATTTTGACCAGGGATGGCAGGGTATCGAATATAAGCTGAACACTGTAGGCTCTTCTCGTGGTGATTATCCTTTTGTAACAGTCACATTGGGACTTGGAACAGGACAGTTTGAGAGAATGTGTAATGTTTCTCTTCTGGAAGTCCACAAAGGCGGACAGGGCAAGGCTGGTCACAAGAAACCGGTACTTTTCCCGAAGATTGTATTTCTTTATGATGAGAATCTTCATGGTCCGGGCAAGCCGTGTGAAGATATTTTTGAAGCAGGCGTGGACTGTTCCGCCAAGACCATGTATCCGGACTGGCTTTCTCTGACAGGAAAGGGTTATATTGCCAGCATGTACAAGCAGTACGGTAAGGTTATCAGTCCTATGGGATGCAGAGCATTCTTGAGCCCATGGTATGAGAGAGGCGGTATGTATCCGGCAGATGACAAGGATGTGCCGGTATTTGTAGGACGTTTCAATATTGGAGCTGTAAGTCTCCATCTGCCGATGATCCTTGCAAAGGCAAGAGCAGAAAGCAGAGATTTTTATGAGGTACTGGATTTTTATCTGCAGATGATCCGTAACCTTCATATCCGTACTTATGAGTATCTGGGGCAGATGAGAGCATCTACCAACCCACTGGCTTACTGTGAAGGCGGATTTTACGGTGGACATCTGAAACCAAACGAAAAAATCGGCAAGATTCTGAAACCTATGACTGCGTCTTTTGGTATTACTGCGCTGAATGAACTGCAGGAACTTTATAACGGTAAATCTATTCGTGAGGATGGACAGTTTGCCCTGGAAGTTCTGAAATATATCAACGAAAAGGTAAACCAGTTCAAACAGGAAGATGGTTATCTCTATGCTATCTACGGTACACCGGCAGAGAGCCTCTGTGGTCTTCAGGTAGAACAGTTCCGTAAGATGTACGGTATTATTGAAGGTGTTTCCGACAGACCGTATGTAAGCAACAGCTTCCACTGCCATGTTACAGAAGATGTGACTCCTATTGAAAAACAGGATCTGGAAGGACGTTTCTGGGAGCTGTGTAACGGTGGTAAGATCCAGTATGTAAGATATCCGATCGGTTATAACAAAGAAGCTATTCGTACACTGATCCGCAGGGCTATGGATCTGGGATATTATGAAGGGGTTAATCTTTCTCTGGCTTACTGTGATGACTGTGGACATCAGGAGCTGGAAATGGATGTGTGTCCTGTATGTGGTTCCAAGAACCTGACCAAGATCGATCGTATGAATGGGTACCTTTCCTACAGTCGTGTCCATGGAGACACCAGACTGAATGAAGCCAAGATGGCTGAGATCGCAGAAAGAAAATCCATGTAATAAAAACCCGGTTTTGAGATTTTAGTCTCAGACCGGGTTTTTTGATTGATAAACATATGATATTCGAAGATGATTTTATTTATTTTTTCTTAGGTGTAACAGGGGGAAGGTCACAGTAATAGGCAATTCCCAGAGGTGTTACAAGAAGAGGATGAACCGGACGGTAGACAGGAAGTTTCAGCTTCTTTTCAAAGACAGTAGTGAATTCCTGGAAGCTGGCAGAACCGCCTACTACGTAAACCGCCGGAACATGATATCCTGTGAGAAATTTCTCAGTGATGGTTGCCATTTTTTCGATAGTTGCCTTGATCACAGGGAAAATCTCTTCTTCTTTATCCGGATTGGTCTTGAGAACCTCTGCTTCTTCGTATGGGATTCGATAATGTCCTGCTACAGTCATGGTCATATGGCTGCCTCCGGTAGCCTCATCATCAGTATAAATTACTTTACCGTCTTTCAGGATGCTGATACCGGTAGTACCGCCACCTACGTCTACAACAGCTCCGTCTGTGATCTTCAGTACAGCAGCGGCAGCGGTAGGTTCATCTACAATGTTGGTTACTTCAAATCCGGCACCTTCCAGTACATAGCCGATGCTTTTGACACTGCCTTCCGACACTCCGGGAGGGATGGCAGCAGCTCCATAAAGAAGTTCTGTGCCAAGTTTTTCTTCCAGTTCTGCTTTCAGTCTGGTAACCAGCTGGACAGATTCATAATAATTTACAATAACGCCGTCCTGGATAGCATGGGAAGGGGCAGAAATGCCTGCTACGGGACGGTTGTTTGTATCTACAACAGCCAGGACCGTATTGGCAGTTCCAAGGTCCACACCTACTTTCAGACGCCCGCGGAATTTTTTGCATTCACCGGTCTCCACAAGGCTGGCAAAGTTTGATAAAGTTCTGTTTTTCAGTTCCATTTAAAATGCTCCGTTTCATATCGTAGTATCTTATCATTATAAAGGAAATGGCAGTCAGATTCAATACTGACTGCCAATTTTGAGAGATTATAAAGTTTTTGACAAACCTTTCAGATATGAGATCGCAAGAGCCTTGTCCCCAGGACTGAGGGCTGTAAACAGCTCAAGACATTGTGCCTGTTCTTCGGTCAGTCCATTACTGCTCCTGTCAGGCTCAAAGAAATCTGTTATGGATATTCCGAATCCTGCACAGAGTTTTTGCAGTGTAGGAAGAGAAGGCATATTATGTTTGTTGATCATGGTACTTAATGTAGAGTAGGCGATACCCGAAACTTTTGCAAGCTGATAGTAGGACCAGTTTCGTTCATCACATAACTCCTGGATCCGATCAAGCGGATTCAATTCTGTCATTTTAGTCACCTCGTAGTCTTTTGTGAATATAAAACTAGTAAAATCTCCTAAATAATATATTAACGAAATAATAGTATAAAGAAAAGATTAGATTAAACGGTACAACTGCCACGCACTTACGATGACAGTCTGATTTCACAAAAAAAGTCCCGGGCTGTTGCCCGGGACAGTCGTATAATTGCGTGTTTATTTAAGAATGGTACCTGTTTTTTCGAGGTAGCCATCTCGTGTGTGTGCAATATCAGTGATGATGGCACGTCTGCCTTCACCCTGACGGATAAAGGAAATACCTGCCTGGATCTTGGGAAGCATGGAACCCTTGGCAAAATGGTCTTCGCTGATATATTTCTCTGCTTCTTCCGCAGTAAGTGTATCGATTGGTCTTTCTTTGTCGGTACCAAGATCAAGGCTGACCTTTTCAACGCTGGTGAGGATCAGGAGCGTATCTGCGTTCAGGGATTCGGCAAGGAGTCCACTGGCAAGGTCTTTCTCAATGATGGCACTGGCACCATGAAGGTCGATGCCCTGCTCCATAACAGGGATTCCGCCGCCTCCTGCTGCGATAACGATCTGTCCGGCATCGGTAAGAGCCCGGACTGTTTCAAGTTCTACAATACGCTGTGGCTTTGGTGCTGCAAGGATACGACGATACTGTCCATCAGCAACCTCTGTCACGTAATTACCTTTGTCTTCTTCTGCTTCAGCTTCTTCTGCTGTGAGGGTACGTCCGATGATCTTTTCCGGTTCACCGAAAGCATCATCATAGGGATCAATCACTACCTGTGTAAGGATTGTGGCTACAGGCTTGTAAATGCCTCTTGCAAGGAGTTCGGAACGGATGGCGTTCTGAAGGTCATAACCGATGTAACCCTGGCTCATAGCGGAACATACAGACATAGGAGCAAAGGTGTAATCAGGATGTGCTTTTCCAAATTCGTTCATTGCGGTATGGATCATACCAACCTGAGGTCCGTTGCTGTGGGAGATGACCACCCGGGTACCTTCCTCAACAAGATCTGCAATAGCTTTGGCAGCTTCTTTAGTGGCATTTTTTTGTTCTGGAAGTGTTGTGCCGAGGGCTTTGTGACCGAGAGCAACAACAACTGTTTTTTCGCTCATGTGGATTCCTCATTTCTTTTCAATTTAGAATATAAAGATTATATCTTATTATAAAAGAATAAAAGGGGAATTGCAATAAAAAAGATAAGACAGAATGAAACAGACAGGAAAAAACCGCCCTGGCAGGCGGTTTTCCTTAACTTTTTTGAGGGGGGAGATAGAGAGTGGTTATTCATCTATCCAAGACCTATTATATAGGGAAAATGTGTGTAAAGTATGTATTATTTCTAAAAGAATTAGAAAAATTATAAACAAAATTTTATAATTATAAGATATCAATATGTTCTCCTGCCAGAGCCTTGTTCATGCTGCGGACTGCACAGAATTTGCCACACATACTGCAGGTGTCGCTGTGATCATCTTCCGGAAGACGGTCATCGCGGATGGCTTTGGCTGTTTCGGGATCCAGGGCGCAGGCGAACTGTGCGTCCCAGTCAAGAACTCTGCGGGCGTCTGCCATTTTGTCATCAATATCTCTGGCATGAGGGATTCCCTTGGCAATATCTGCTGCATGCGCTGCAATCTTGGAAGCAATGATACCCTGTTTTACATCTTCTACATTAGGCAGAGCCAGGTGCTCGGCAGGTGTTACATAGCAAAGGAAAGCAGCACCGTTCATGGCAGCTACAGCACCACCGATAGCAGCTGTAATATGATCATATCCAGGCGCAATATCAGTAACAAGAGGTCCAAGTACATAGAATGGAGCACCCATACAGATGGTCTGCTGTACTTTCATGTTGGCAGCAACCTGATCCAGCGGCACATGTCCAGGACCTTCTACCATAACCTGTACATTATGATCCCATGCACGTTTGGTCAGTTCACCAAGACGAACCAGCTCTTCGATCTGGCATACATCTGTTGCGTCAGCCAGACATCCCGGACGGCAGGCATCTCCAAGGGAGATTGTAACGTCATGCTCTTCACAGATATCCAGGATCTCATCATAATATTCATAGAATGGGTTTTCTTCTCCGGTCATGCTCATCCATGCAAAAACAAGGCTTCCACCACGACTGACGATGTTCATTTTACGTTTGTGTTTTTTGATCTGTTCAATGGTCTTACGGGTGATTCCGCAGTGGAGAGTAACGAAGTCAACACCGTCCTCTGCATGGAGACGGATCACATCAATAAAATCATGTGCAGTCAACTCAGAAAGGTCTCTCTGATAATGGATAACACTGTCGTAAACAGGTACAGTTCCGATCATGGCAGGGCATTCGTGAGTAAGTTTCTGACGGAATGGCTGAGTGTTTCCATGGCTGGAAAGATCCATGATAGCTTCTGCACCAAGGTCTACTGCTTTCATGACTTTCTGCATTTCTATGTCATAGTCTTTGCAGTCTCTGGATACACCAAGGTTTACGTTGATCTTGGTACGGAGCATGCTTCCCACCCCTTCAGGGTTCAGACAGGTATGATGTTTGTTGGCACAGATGGCAACTTTACCTTCTGCCACGAGTTCCATCATTTTTTCTACCGGCATATGTTCTTTTTCGGCAACAGTTTTGATCTGTGGTGTTACGATCCCTTTGCGGGCTGCGTCCATCTGAGTTGTATAAGTTGTCATAAATTCATTCCTCCTGTTTGTAAAATTATATAAGATCAATAAAAAAACTTCTTTGCATAGTCACCCAGGGAATGGTCCAGAGGTCCGGATCCTTTTCCAAGGTTCAGATCTGCCCGGAGGGCATCTGTAAGATAGGATTTGGCTCTGATCACAGAATCTGTAAGATCATAGCCATTGGCAAGGTTGGAAGCAATGGCACTGGAAAGAGTACATCCTGTTCCATGGGTGTTGGGGTTGTCAATACGTTCCCCTTTCAGCCATTGTGTCTTACCGTCTGTATAGAGAAGATCATTGGCATCTTCTACCCGGTGTCCTCCCTTCAGAAGAACAGATATGTGAAACTCATTGGAGATAGCTCTGGCGGCCAGTTCCATGGAATCTGCATCTGTGATCTTAAGCCCTGTCAGGACTTCTGCTTCCGGGATGTTGGGAGTGATTACTTCTGCCAGAGGAAAAAGTTCTTTCTGCAGAGTTTCCTCTGCTTCTTTCTGCATAAGTCTGTGACCGCTGGTAGAAACCATTACCGGATCCAGCACAATATGTCTGGCTTCGTATTTCTGTAAACCGGCTGCCACATGGTGCATGATCTCCGGAGAGGAGAGCATACCGATCTTTACAGCATCAGGAAAAATATCCTGGAATACACAGTCCATCTGCTGGTCTACAAATTCTACCGGACTCTCCTGAATGCCAAAGACTCCTGTGGTATTCTGGGCAGTGAGGGCAGTGATAACGCTCATGGCATAGACTCCGTTCATGATCATAGTCTTGATGTCAGCCTGTATACCGGCACCGCCGCTGCAGTCACTGCCTGCGATAGTAAGTACAGTTTTCATAAACAGTTCCGTTACTGTTCACTACGTTCACAGAAACCTGTGAACAGTAACACGGCTCCTTTCTGTAAAATCAAGAAATGTTCTGGCTGCCGCAGCTTTGTCAGCAGCAGCATAAAGACCGCTGATCACAGCAACGCCTGCGATTCCTGAGCCGGAAAGCTCATGAACATTATCTGGACGGATACCACCAATAGCTACTACTGGTATCTGAACACTTTCGCAGATTTGGCAAAGTGTATCAAAGGGAAGGCAGGAGACATTGGTTTTGGTGGTACTTCCAAAAACTGCTCCGCATCCCAGATAGTCAGCCCCGGCTTTTTGCGCTTCCAGTGCTTCTTCAGGATTATGTGCGCTGCCGCCGATAATAAAATCTGCTCCAAGCATTTCCCTGGCTTTCTGGATCCCCATATCGGAAAGTCCTACATGGACTCCGTCAGCCCCGGCTCTGAGAGCCAGATCCGGTCTGTCATTGATGATCAGAGGTACATGATACTGATGGCAGAGTTCCCGGAGAGCAATGGCTTCTTTCAGGATCTGCTCATCGTCTGCCTGTTTTTCCCGGAGCTGTACACAGGTAACCCCTGCTTTCAGAAGTTCTTCTGTTACGGAAACAAGAGTTTCACCTTCAGAGAGCCAGGTCCGGTCTGTAACAGCATATAATTTCAGTTGTTCTGGTGTGATTTTCATAGTGCCTGCCTTTCGTATATTAAGCGTTCCAGAGTATCAAAAAGATGTACATGAAAACTTCCGATGCCTCCGGAGTGAAGATCCGTTCTTAAGCCTGCCTCCAGGGAGGCAAGCTTCCACATGTGTCCTGCCGTAGAAATACTTTCAAAAAGTGGTGCATCTGCACAGGCAAAAAGGGCACAGAGTGCCGAAAGCATACAGCCGCCACCGGTAATACGACGGATACGGGGATCCCCGCCCTGAAGAAAACGGACCTGGGTTCCATCTGACACAACGTCTTCATTGCCAGAAATAAGGATCACACATTGGTAGAGACTGGCAGTTTTGAGAGCCAGGGAAGCAAGTGTCTCCCGGTCAAAAGAGAGACTGCTTTCCACACCGGCAGGGTGGGATATTTTTTCCGAAGGAGACAGGAGAGAGTTCAGTACAAAGGCCTCCTCCTGATTGCATCGGATAACATCGGGAGATACCTGTGCCAGAAGTTCCCGGAGCATTTTTTTGCGGAAAGAGCTGGCACCCACTCCAACAGGATCCAGTACTACAGAATGTCTCAGGGTATGGGCTCTGGTTCCGGCAAGAATACAGGACCGAAGGATCCGTTCATCAGGAACTCCTGTATTAAGAAGGGTTCCCTGACAGATGGAGGTGATTTCTGAAACTTCCTCTGGATCCCGGGCCATAATGGCACTTCCGCCTGCTGCAAGAAGAATATTTGCCACATCCTGCATAGTTACCGGGTTGGTGATACAGTGTATTTTTGGCGCTTTTCTTCTTATGGACTGAAGAATTCCTTCCATATTATTGTGATTATTATCGGCATTTTTTGTTGTGGTATTTTTGTTATACTTATCTGCAGAAATCATAAGTTATCTCCTGACAGTGTGCAGAATCTGGCTTTTTTCAAAAACTCTCAGAAGGATAAAAGCCAGCACACTTCCTGTAAAAGTGGAAATAAAAAACGGGATCATGTACACAGTAAAACCGGCAGGTGCCAGTCCCATGGCAAGTTTGGCAACAGGATAGGCAGCAAGACCACCCAGAATACCGGTACCCAGGGCCTCAGCAGCGCAGGTAAGAGAAAGTTTGCCTGTGAAATGATACATAAGACCACAGCAGAGTGCACCGATCATACTTCCCGGAAAAGCGAGAAAACTGCCAATCCCCAGAACATTGCGGATCAGGCTGGCACAGAAAGCGATGCCAAATCCCCACCAGGGACCAAGAAGAACAGCTGCAAATACATTGACCATATGCTGTACAGGAGCACATTTGCTTCCCGCAATGGGAATGCTGATGAGACTGCCGACTACTGCAGCAGCAGTGAGAACTCCTGCTATGGCAAGTTTCTGTGTTGAAGTTCCTTTTGAATCCATTATCAGACCTCCTAAAAAAATAGAATAGTTACTGTTGCCAGAAAAGATTTTGACCAGGTTTCTGCAAACAGTAACATTGAAACACCTGGTGAATTGCAACGAAAAAGGAGATACCATAAGGGTACCTCCTGAGAGCATTCCGGTTATTCCCCTACGTTGGCATTATCCAAATCAGGTTATGGGTCGAAACCAATCAGTTTCCTCTCAGCCGACTTCAGCCAGCTCCCCGTTTCATGCCTCTATTATACGTCGGAAGACAGTATATGACAAGTAAAATACAGTCAGTTTTTGCAAAAAAATTATCGAAGCCCGGGAGAAGCGTCAGGGAAGACCTAAAACATTGAAAATGATTCCGACCTGTGCTATGCTATAATGGAGTGCATTATATGAAACAATTCGTAGATATAGTATCGTTGTGGAGTAACTCCAACAGCATTGTAAAAAGGAGTAAAAAATGAAATTATCATCTTTATTGGAACACCTGGAATATACCTGCTGTCAGGGCAGTACAGAACAGGAAGTAAGTTCTGTGGTATACGATTCCCGTAAAGCAGAAAAAGATTCACTTTTTATCTGCATCAAAGGTGCAGTGGTAGATGGACATAAGTTTGTGGAAGATGTAATTGCCAAAGGCGCAAAAACACTGGTAGTAGAAGATGATGTAAAGGCACCTTCTGATGTAACAGTGGTCAAAGTTAAGGATACCCGTTATGCAATGGCTTTTATTTCTGCAGCATATTTTGGTCATCCGGCAGAAAAACTTAAAACCATTGGTATTACAGGAACCAAAGGCAAGACCACCACTACCTATATGGTGAAGTCTATCCTGGAAAATGCAGGATACAAGGTAGGGCTTATTGGAACTATTGAAGCTATTATCGGAGATGAAGTGATCCCTGCTGCCAATACCACACCGGAATCTTATGTGATCCAGGATTATTTTCACAGAATGGTAGAAGCAGGATGTGACTGTGTTGTTATGGAGGTATCTTCCCAGGGACTGATGCTTCACAGAACACAGGGTTTTGTATTTGATTACGGTATTTTTACCAATATTGAACCGGATCATATCGGACCAAATGAACACAGAGATTTTGACCATTATCTTTCCTGTAAGTCCATGCTGCTCCGTCAGTGTAAAGTTGGCATTGTGAACAGAGACGATGAACATTTTGAACGGATTATCAAAGACCATACCTGTCAGCTGGAAACTTATGGATTTTCACCAGAGGCAGATCTTCGTGCAGAAGATGCACATATGACCGGTGGAAGAGGATATCTTGGTATCTACTACCATGTAAAGGGGCTTATGGATTTTCCGGTGGAGATCGACATTCCGGGTAAGTTCAGTATTTATAATTCCCTGACTGCCATTGCCATCTGCCGTCATTTCAAGGTATCCCAGGAGAACATTATCAAAGCTCTGAAAGTGGCAAGAGTAAAAGGACGTATCGAAATGGTCAAAGTTTCAGATGAGTTTACTCTGATGATCGATTATGCGCATAATGCAATGGCTCTGGAAAGCCTTCTGACCACACTTCGTGAGTACCATCCACACAGACTGGTTTGTCTTTTTGGATGTGGTGGGAACAGGGCAAAATCCCGTCGTTACGAAATGGGAGAAGTTTCCGGAAAAATGGCAGATCTTACCATCATCACTTCCGATAACCCCAGATTTGAGAAACCTCAGGATATCATTGATGATATCAAGACAGGAATCGGAAGAACCAATGGCAAATACGTGGAGATTTGTGACCGCAAGGAAGCCATTGCCTATGCCATCCATCATGGAGAACCAGGAGATATCATAGTTCTGGCAGGTAAGGGACATGAAGATTACCAGGAGATCAAAGGTAAGAAGTATCCTATGGATGAGAGAGTTCTGATCCAGGAAATCCTTCAGGAGGATAAAGAAAGAGCAGATCAATGATTTATGCGGATGTCATTGTAGATATATCTCATGAAAAACTGGACCGGAGTTTTCAGTATCTGGTACCGGAAGAACTGGAAAAAGAAATACAGGTAGGAATGGTGGTGAATATCCCTTTTGGAAACGGCAATCGTGAACGGAAGGGATATGTGATCGGACTTGGCAGTGAACCAAAGTTTGAACCATCCAGGATCAAGCCTCTCCGGGGACTCTTGAGCAGTCAGGAGACTACAGAAGCCCGGCTGATCAGTCTGGCTGCATGGATGCGGGAACGCTATGGCTCCACTATGGCACAGTCCCTTAAGACAGTACTTCCGGTAAGAGAAAAGGTTAAAGCCAGGGAAAAAAGAACCATATGTCTTAATATAGACAAAAAAGAAGCAGAAGAACTGGCTGCGAAGCTGGAAGGAGGCAGGTGTCGTGCAAGAGTCCGTCTCCTTCGGGCACTTCTTACTGAGGAAAAGCTGGATTACACAGAAGCTTCCAAAAGACTGGGAGCAACAGCCAGTGTTCTGAATCCTCTGGCAGATCAGGGTGTGATCCGGATTCAGCAGGATGAAGTCTACAGGATTCCTGTGGATGTGGAAAATATTCCAAGAGAAGAACTGTCCGGTCTTACAGAATTTCAGCAGGAAGCACTGGATAAGATCTTTCAGGAGTGGGAACAGCCCGAATCCAGACCTGTACTCCTTCATGGAGTTACCGGAAGCGGTAAGACCCAGGTATACATGAAACTTATCGAGAAAGTGGTAGAAGAGGGCAGACAGGTGATCGTACTGATCCCGGAGATCGCACTTACCTATCAGACAGTAAGAAGATTTTATGGATGGTTTGGAGAAAAAGTTTCCGTACTGAATTCCAGACTTTCCACAGGAGAAAGATACGATCAGTTTAAGAGGGCAAAGCTTGGGGAGATCCAGATCATGGTAGGTCCCAGGTCTGCACTTTTTACACCTTTCAGTAATCTTGGACTGATCATTATAGATGAAGAACATGAGCAGACTTACAAAAGTGAAAACAGTCCCAGATATCATGCAAGAGAAGTGGCTGTACAGAGGGCACGGATGGAAGGGGCAAAAGTAGTACTGGGATCAGCAACTCCATCTCTGGAAGCTTATACCAGAGCAAAGGACGGTGAATATGCACTGGTGGAAATGAACACCAGATTTGCAGACAGACCACTTCCGGAGGTATCCATTGTGGATCTTCGGGAAGAGCTGAAAGCAGGAAACCGTTCTGCCTTAAGCAGACCACTGAAAAAAGCCATCCATAAAAGACTGAAAGAAAAGAAACAGACCATACTGTTTCTGAACCGGAGAGGCTATGCGGGATTTGTTTCCTGCCGTTCCTGTGGAACTGCACTGAAATGTCCGCACTGTGATGTAGCACTGACAGAGCATAACAATGGAAAGCTTATATGCCATTACTGTGGCTACGAGAGAGCCAGAGTAGATCAGTGTCCCACCTGTGGATCTCCTTATATTGGAGGATTCAAGGCAGGTACCCAGCAGATTGAACAGGTTCTCCGCAAAAACTTTCCAGATGCCAGAATCCTCCGTATGGATTATGACACTACCCGTGCCAAAGGCAGTTACGAGAAGATCCTGGCATCTTTTGCAGCACATGAGGCAGACATTCTGGTAGGAACCCAGATGATCGTGAAAGGACATGACTTTCCGGAGGTTACACTGGTGGGGGCAGTGGCAGCAGATCTTTCTCTTAATGCAGCAGATTTTCGTTGCAGCGAGAGGACCTTCCAGCTTCTTACCCAGGCAGTGGGACGTTCCGGCAGAGGAACAGTGCCGGGAGAGGCAATCATTCAGACCTATCATCCGGAACATTACAGTATCCAGGCAGCAGCCAGACAGGATTATCAGACCTTTTATCAGGAAGAGATGTCCTACAGGATGATGATGGATTATCCACCGGCAGCCCATATGCTGGCAATCCTTGCTTCCGGGGAGAATGAAGAACTTCTGGAGCAGGGCATGGAATATCTGGGACGTTTTACAGAACGGATCAGCAGGAAATATGGAGTCCATATTATTGGTCCTGCCTATGCAGCAGTCGGCAAGGTCAATGACATTTACCGGAAAGTTATTTATCTGAAACATAAGGACGAACAGGTTCTTATGGAAATAAAACAGAAAACAGAAAAATATATTGAAGCAAATTCCGGATTCCGGAAATTATATATACAGATGGATTACAGTTAAACTGTAGATAATATCAGAGAAATTCAAAATACAGATACAAAAGAGAAAAGAAAGGAATAAAAATTATGGCACTGAGAACAATCCGAACAGAAGAAGATCCGGTACTGCGTAAGATCAGCAAACCGGTAAAAGAGGTAACACCAAAGATTGTAACCCTGATCGACGATATGCTGGATACCATGTATGAGGCAATGGGTGTAGGCCTTGCAGCACCACAGGTAGGAATCCTGAAACGTATCGTAGTGATCGATGTAGGTGATGGCCCCATCGTCCTGATCAATCCTGAGATTCTGGAGACATCCGGTGAGCAGACCGGTGACGAGGGATGCTTAAGTGTGCCGGGGATGGCGGGACAGGTTACCAGACCGAACTATGTAAAGGTCAAAGCCATGGATGAAGATATGAACGAAGTGATCTATGAAGGAACAGAACTTCTTGCCAGAGCATTCTGCCATGAGATCGACCATCTGGATGGAAAGATGTATACAGATCTGGTAGAAGGAGAACTTCACAGAACCAATTATGACGAAGATGAAGAGGAACAGTGGTAAATATGAAAATTGTTTATATGGGAACACCGGATTTTGCAGTACCGCCTCTGGCTGCACTTGTAAAAGCCGGATATGAAGTGACTGCTGTAATAACACAGCCGGACAAACCAAAGGGAAGAGGCAAGACACTTCTTCCAACACCAGTGAAAGAAGAAGCAATGAAACATGAGATCACGGTATATCAGCCACAGAAAGTGAGAGATCCTGAGTTTGTGGAAGTACTGAAGAATCTTGCACCGGATATGATCGTAGTTGCTGCTTTTGGCCAGATCATTCCGAAAGAAATCCTGGATATGCCAAAATATGGATGCATTAACATCCATGCTTCTCTTTTGCCGAAATACAGAGGTGCCGCACCGATCCAGCAGGCAGTGATCGACGGAGAAAAAGAATCCGGCGTTACTATTATGAAGATGGGAATGGGGCTGGATACAGGAGACATGATCTCTCAGGCAGTGGTTACTTTAAGTGAAGATGAAACAGGTGGAAGTCTTTTTGACAGACTGGCAGAGACAGGAGCTTCTCTTCTGATCCAGACCATTCCATCTATTAAGAATGGTACTGCTACCTATACAAAGCAGCCGGAGGAAAGCCCCACACCGTATGCAGCCATGATCACAAAGAAAATGGGACTTCTGGATTTTTCCAGAAACGCAGAAGTGCTGGAACGTCTGGTGCGTGGTATGAACCCATGGCCAAGTGCTTATACTTATCTTAATAATAAGACACTGAAAGTGTGGAAAGCTGTTGTAGAAGACGCTGAAAGTGGAAAAGCAGCACCAGGGGCCATTGTGGGTGTGGATAAAAAAGGTATTCACGTTGCCTGTGGTGAGAAAATCCTGGTTCTTCAGGAAGTACAGCTGGAAGGCAAAAAAAGAATGGAGACAGATGCTTTCCTTCGAGGTTACCAGGTAACAGAAGGAACAATATTGACAGATCATAAGGAGTGATAGTATGGGATACGGATATGGTTATGGATATTATTTTGACCCTACGTACATTCTGCTTATAATAGGAATGCTTTTGTCACTGGCTGCATCAGCCAAACTGAAAAGTACTTTTGCTTATTACAGGAGAGTGCGCAGCGCATCTGGCCTGACAGGAGAAGAGGCAGCAAGAAGGATCCTTATGGCAGCAGGGATCACAGATGTTCAGGTAAGAGCGATTTCGGGAAGCCTGACAGATCATTATGATCCCAGAAACAAAACAGTGAATCTTTCTCAGGATATTTACGGACAAACTTCACTGGCGGCTGTAGGTGTGGCAGCTCATGAATGTGGTCACGCTATTCAGCATGCTGTGAATTATGGACCGCTGGAAGTAAGAAGCGCACTGGTTCCTGCAGCAAATCTGGGAAGCAGTCTGTCCTGGCCATTGTTTCTGATTGGACTGATTGCCGGGATAAGACCTCTTACTACAGCAGGTATTGTTCTTTTTTCTCTTGCTGTACTGTTTCAGCTGGTTACGCTTCCGGTGGAGTTTAACGCTTCTTCCAGAGCCTTAAAAATGCTCCAGTCCACAGGAATACTGGGAATGGATGAGACGAAAGGTGCAAGAAAAGTACTTACTGCAGCAGCTATGACCTATGTGGCAGCACTGGCAGCTTCCATCCTTCAGCTTCTGAGACTTTTAATACTTTCAGGAGGAAGACGAAGAGATGACTAGTGGAATTAATACAAGAGAAATGATACTGGAAATCCTTCTTCAGATCAACGAAGAAGGAGAACACAGTCATATTGCTATCAGGAATGCACTGTCCAAATATCAGTTTCTTCCGAAACAGGAACGTGCATTTATCACAAGAGTCTGTGAGGGAACTCTGGAATATCGGATTTTCATCGACTATATAATAGATTCTTTTTCGAAAGTTACCGTAGATAAGATGAAGCCGCCGATCAGAGAGATCCTGAGAAGTGCAGTCTATCAGCTGAAGTTTATGGATCGGGTGCCGGACAGTGCAGTATGTAATGAAGCAGTGAAGCTGGCACAGCGAAAGGGATTTTATAATCTGAAACCTTTTGTAAACGGAGTACTCCGCACCATTGCAAGACAGATGGATGAACTTCAGTATCCTTCCAGAGAAACTGATCTGGTCCGTTATCTTTCAGTCCGTTATTCCATGCCGGAAGAACTGGTAAATCGCTGGCTTAAGGATTATGGAGAAGAGATTACAGAGAAGATACTGGCAGATTTCCTTAAGGAAAAACCGGTGACTGTACGTTGTCGTACATACCTGAATTCTGTGGAGGATACCTGTGAAAGCCTTAAGAATCAGGGAGTAACCGTAGAAGATGCACCTTATCTTCCCTACGCAAAAAGGATTTCTGACTATAATCATATTCTTGCACTGGATGCTTTTATCCAGGGGAAAATTCTTGTACAGGATGTCAGTTCCATGCTGGTAGGAGAGGTTGCCAATCCCCGGAAAGGGGATTATATCATTGATATGTGTGCAGCACCTGGCGGCAAAAGCCTCCATCTGGGTGACAAGATGGAAGGTTTTGGGACAGTAGATGCCCGGGATGTAAGTCAGTACAAGGTAAATCTGATTGAAGAGAATATTCACAGAGCAGGTTCGATCAATGTACAGGCAAAAGTCCAGGATGCCACTGTTTTTGATGTGGAATCCGAATGTAAAGCAGATATTGTTCTGGCAGATGTACCCTGCTCAGGATATGGCGTTATTGGTAAGAAACCGGAGATCAAATACCGTTCCACAGCACAGAAAGAAGAGGAACTGGTGATCCTCCAGCGAAATATTCTGGACAAAGCAGCAGAATATGTAAAACCAAGAGGTGTACTGATTTTCAGTACCTGTACCATAGCAAAAGAAGAAAACGAAGAAAATATGATGTGGTTTCTGAATAATCATCCATTTAAATTGGAAAGCATTGATGAATTTGTTCCGGAAGAACTGAGATCCGAGACTACCAGCCTTGGGTATCTGCAGCTTCTGCCCGGTGTGCATGGTACCGATGGATTCTTTATTGCAAGATTCAGAAGGAAATAATTAAAAAGGAAAGTAATATGACAGATATCAAATCAATGAATCTGGAAGAACTGAAAGAGCTTATGGTAAAGATCGGTGAAAAACCTTTCCGGGCAAAGCAGATCTACAGTTGGCTCCATGAGCATCTGGTGACTTCCTATGATGAAATGAACAATCTTCCAAAGGGACTCCGGCAGAAACTGGAAGAGTATCCGATTACCGTGCTGGAGACTCTGGATGTACAGATTTCAAAGATCGATGGTACCAGAAAATACCTGTTCCGTCTTTCTGACGGTAACATGATCGAAAGTGTACTTATGAAATACAAACATGGAAATTCAGTCTGTATTTCTTCCCAGGCAGGCTGCAGGATGGGATGCAGATTCTGTGCTTCCACCATTGGCGGTCTTACCAGGAATCTTCTTCCTTCTGAGATGCTGGATCAGATTTACAGGATCCAGGAATCTACAGGGGAGAGAGTTTCAAATGTAGTAGTTATGGGAACAGGAGAGCCTCTGGATAACTATGATAATCTTCTCCGGTTTATCCATATTCTTACAGAAGATGGGGGAATCCACATCAGTCAGAGAAATCTGACAGTATCTACCTGTGGACTGGTACCAAAGATCTATGAACTGGCAGAAGAGAAATTCCAGATGACCCTGGCAGTTTCCCTTCATGCACCCAACGACGAAAAACGCCGGGAGCTGATGCCGATAGCTAATAAATACTCCATTGATGAACTTCTTGAAGCCTGTCGTAATTATTTTGAAAAAACAGGCAGAAGGATCACTTTTGAATATTCTCTGGTAGCAGGTGTCAACGACAGCAGGGAGAACGCACAGGAATTAGCAGGTCGTCTTAAAGGACTGAACTGTCATGTAAATCTCATTCCGGTCAATCCTGTAAGGGAGAGATCCTTTGTTCGTTCTACCAGACAGGCTGTGGAGAATTTCAAAATAAATCTTGAAAAATGTGGAATAAATGGTACTATTAGAAGGGAAATGGGTAGCGATATTGACGGTGCCTGTGGACAGTTAAGAAAAAGATACATGGAAAAAACAGAAAGTGAGAAGTGACATGAGGGTATATTCAGCTACGGATGTAGGGCAGAAGCGGAAGATGAACCAGGATTATGTGTTCGTTTCCGAAAACCCGGTGGGAAATCTTCCGAATCTTTTTGTGGTAGCCGATGGAATGGGCGGTCATAATGCAGGAGACTATGCGTCTTCCCATGCTGTTCAGACTCTGGTGGAAGAGATTCGAAAAGATGCGGATTTTAACCCTATCAAGGTGATTCGTCATGCCATTGAGACTGCTAATACGGAGATTCTGGAACAGGCACAGAGGAATGAAGCCCTGAGAGGAATGGGGACTACCATGGTAGTTGCCACTATCGTAGGGCATTATGCGTATGTTGCCAATGTAGGAGACAGCCGTCTCTATGTGATCCAGGGACAGATCCATCAGATAACCAGGGATCATTCACTGGTAGAAGAGATGGTGCGCATCGGAGAGATCAAGCCGGAAGAGGCCAGAAATCATCCGGACAAGAACATCATTACAAGAGCACTTGGAGCAGAAAGAACCGTAGATATTGACTTTTTTGACCTGAAGATGGAACCGGACAGCGTGATTCTTATGTGTTCTGACGGTCTGAGCAATATGGTAGAGGACAGTAAACTAGAAGAGATCATACTGGACCAGACGAAGGAACTGCCACAGAAAGGGGAAAGGCTTTTAAGAGAAGCCAACCAGAACGGTGGTAAGGATAATATTGCAGTCATATTGGTAGAACCATTCACGAATGAGGTAGAAAAATGTTAAAGACGGGAATGATAATAGCAGAGCGCTATGAAATTTTAGGAAAGATAGGCACCGGCGGAATGGCGGATGTCTACAAGGCAAAGGATCACAAGCTGAACCGCTACGTGGCAGTAAAAGTACTGAAACCGGAATTCAGAGAGGATACCACATTTATCCGCAAATTCCGCAGTGAAGCACAGGCAGCGGCAGGCCTGACCCATCCGAATATTGTCAATGTATTCGATGTAGGTGACGATGAGGGAGTTTACTATATCGTCATGGAACTGATCGAGGGAATTACTCTTAAGGAATATATTTCCAAAAAGGGCAAGCTCTCCATCAAAGAAGCCACAAGTATTGCCATTCAGGTATCTATGGGGCTGGAGGCAGCACATAATCATGGAATCGTTCACAGAGATGTGAAGCCACAGAACATCATAATATCTACAGACGGTAAAGTTAAAGTGACTGACTTTGGTATTGCAAGGGCAGCTTCTTCCAATACCATCAGTTCCAATGTAATGGGATCTGTACATTACAGTTCTCCGGAACAGGTACGTGGTGGATACAGCGATGAAAAGAGTGATATCTATTCACTGGGTATTACTTTATATGAGATGGTTACAGGCAGGGTTCCTTTTGACGGAGATACTACAGTTGCCATTGCCATCAAACACCTTCAGGAAGAGATGGTTCCCCCAAGCGTCTACGCAGAGAACCTTCCATACAGCCTTGAACAGATCATCCTGAAGTGTACACAGAAGAGTGTAAACAGACGTTATGAGAGAATGGAAGAAGTGATCGCAGACCTGAAGCATTCTCTGATCGATCCACAGGGAGACTTTGTAAAGCTGTCTTCTGTAGATAACGAAGCCAAAACGGTTGTGATCTCCGATGAAGAACTGGGAGAGATCAAACACACTCCAAAGAACAGAGGTAAGAAACCAGAAGTAGCACAGCTGGAAGAGGAAGTTTACGATACAGATTATGATGACGGAGATGACGATGAATATTTTTCTAAAGGTAAATCCTCCAAAAAGAAAAAGAAGAAATCTTCCAGTCGTCTGTTATCTATCATGATGTTGTTGGTTGGTGCGGCAATTCTGGTCTGTGTGATCATTTTTGTAGGACAGACCTCCGGCCTGATCGGAGGAAACGGTGATACACAGAAAGAAAGCACCGAAAGCACAGCAGACTCCCAGGAAGACGACAACATGGTTGAAGTTCCGGATCTGGTAGGAAAGACAGAAAGCGAAGCAACAGAACTTCTGGAGGCTGTCAAACTTGGCAAACAGATGATGGGAGAAGAGAACTCCACACAGCAGAAGGGCAAGATTTCTTCTCAGGATATTCCTGAGGGAACCAAAGTAGAGAAATATACTACTGTCAAATATTATATCAGCAAAGGTCAGCAGCAGATCACCATTCCTGGTGTTTCCGGACAGACCGGTGTAGATGCACAGCAGACACTGGAGGATCTGGGACTGACTGTAACAGTTCAGAAAGAATACAGTGAAGATGACGGAACTGGCCATCCATTGGTAGAACCTGGATATGCAATGTCTGTATCACCGGAAGAAGGCACCAGTGTCAGTGCAGGAGATGCAGTTACACTGAATGTCAGCAGAGGACTTGACTGGGGCGACAGCGCATCAGTTCCAAGTGTTGTGGGAATGACTAAAAATGATGCGATTACTGCTCTAGGTAAATGGCTGGATATCCAGGTACAGGAAGAACAGAATTCAGAAGTGCCTGCAGGTGAAGTAATCGCTCAGAGTATTGAGGCAGAGACAGCAGCGGATCCGGATCAGCCGATCACCATTACCGTAAGCAGTGGAGATCAGGCTCCGGCAGCAGAAGAAGATCAGACCTCTGATACAGCAGCAGATACTTTTTCTGATACAAAAAGCACTGCCGATACTGCACAGCAGAGTGAAGCGGCAGCCAACGGTGAAGTCTGGAAATGTACACAGGCATTGAATACACCGAAGGGATATCAGGGTGGAGCCATCCGTCTGGAACTGATCCAGGAAGTAAACGGAGAATCCAAATCATCCAAGATCGTAGATGGTGAGAAACTGGAATTCCCTTATACACTGGATGTTACCGGTGAACCGGGAGTAAGTGAGGGAACTTTATATGTATCTGAGCTGATCAATGGTAACTTCCAGCAGCTGGGAACATACCCACTTACCTTTAAGAAAGCAGAGTAATACATGCAGGGAAAAATCATCAAGGGAATTGCCGGATTTTACTATGTTTACGGTGAAGACGGAGAACTTTATGAATGCAAGGCCAAAGGAATTTTCCGTAAGGACAAACAGAAGCCGCTGGTAGGAGATAATGTGGAGATCACAGTACTGGATCCGGACAAAAAAGAAGGGAATCTGGTAGAAATCTTTCCACGTAAGAATTCCCTGATCCGTCCTGCAGTGGCAAATGTGGATCAGGCATTTGTGATCTTTGCAGCAGATAAGCCCAGACCCAACTTCATGCTTCTTGACCGTTTTCTGATCATGATGGAGCAGGAAGAGGTTCCGGCAGTAATCTGTTTTAACAAAAAAGATCTGGTATCCGAAAAAGAAGCCAGAGAATTATATGAAGTATACAAAGACTGCGGATATCAGGTAATCCTTTCCAGTACACTGGAAGGAGAAGGAACAGATGAGATCCGTAAAGCACTGGAGGGCAAGACTACGGTGGTGGCAGGCCCTTCTGGTGTTGGCAAGTCTTCACTGACCAATCTTCTTCAGGGAGAGGTGCAGATGGAGACTGGGGAAATAAGTAAGAAGCTGAAGCGGGGACGTCATACCACCCGCCATTCCCAGGTGATCCCTGTTGGTGAGGATACATTCCTCATGGATACACCGGGATTCTCCTCCCTGTATATTACAGGTATGGAAGAACATGAGCTGAAAGATTATTTTCCGGAATTTCGTAAATACGAAGGAAAATGCAGGTTTCAGGGATGCAGACATATCCATGAACCAGACTGTGAAGTAAAAGCTGCTCTCCAGAGAGGTGAGATCAGCAGTATCCGATATGAAGATTACCTTAGTTTATATGAAGAATTGAAAGAGAAAAGGAGATATTAAATGGAATATCAGTTGTGCCCTTCCATCTTATCTGCGGATTTTAACCGTTTGGGCGAACAGATTCAGACACTGGAGAAAGAGGGAGTCAAATGGCTCCACATTGATGTTATGGATGGGGATTTTGTTCCAAGCATTTCTTTTGGAATGCCGGTGATCCGTTCTATCCGTAAAGAATCCAAAATGTTTTTTGATGTACATCTTATGGTTTCTGCACCGGAACGTTATATTCAGGATTTTGTTGACTGCGGAGCAGATTCTATTACTGTTCATGCAGAAGCTTGTGAAGATCTGGAAAGAGCCATCGAACTGATCAGAGATGCGGGCGTAAAAGTCGGTGTATCTATTAAGCCGGCTACTCCGGTAAATGATATCAGTCATCTTCTGGAAGATGTGGATATGGTTCTTATTATGACTGTTCAGCCGGGATTCGGTGGACAGAAATATATACCGGAATGCACCGAAAAGATTGTTGAACTGAAAGAGATCATTGACAGGGAAAATCTGGATGTGGATATTCAGGTAGACGGTGGCATCAACAATGAAACAATGGAAACTGTTATGAAAGCTGGTGCCAATCTTCTTGTAGCAGGTTCTTATGCATTCAAAGGTGATCTTGCCTCCAATGTAAGACATATCATGAAAGACATGGACAAGATCAGAGGGGAACTTGACTGAGGTATCATATGAATGATGTGATTATCATAAGTGGGGGCACGATCCAGAAGGATTTTGCCCTTACTTTTTTAAAAAAGAGAATAAAACCGGATACCTGTATCATTGCAGCAGACAGGGGACTGGAGTTCCTTGCTGAGACAGAGTATATGCCGGATGTGGTAGTAGGGGATTTTGACAGTCTTTCCGAAAGGGGAAGTCAGTATCTGGATTCCCTGAAGAATACAGAGATCCTGAGACTGAAACCGGAAAAAGATGATTCGGACACTCAGTCAGCAGCCAATTATGCCATGGATCGGGGGGCAAAAAGAATCACAGTTCTTGGAGCTACCGGCAACAGGATCGATCATCTGCTGGCAAACTTCGGGCTGCTGGTAATGGCAAAAAATAAAGGAACCAGTATGGATCTGGTAGATCAGTACAATTACATAAGACTGATCGAAAGTGGAACTGTGCTGCAAAGAGAAACACAGTTTGGCAAATATGTCTCCTTTTTTTCCATAGGGGGAGATGTGACAGGGCTGACGCTGAAAGGATTCAAATATCCTCTCAATGGACATCGCCTGACACCGTCAGACAGTGGTCTTACGGTAAGTAATGAAATAACTGATACAGAAGCAGAAGTGACTTTTGATGGCGGTACACTTCTGATGTTTATGACCCGGGACTGAAGTACCCGGGTTTATGCATATTATATGTAGGATATACGACATTTAAAGAAAATTTGTGTATATTTATACTGCGAACTGCATACAAATGTCTTGACTACAACGACAAATCGCAGTAAAATAATCCTATTCTTTAACAGCTCATAGACTGTTAGGGTGAGGAAAGAGACAGGGTGGTTTCGCAGAGAGAGGTCTGTCCCTTAGGGGATGGATTTTTTTTGTGCAATTTACCTAAAAAACAAAAGAGGGGATGAGAGAGTATGAAAACATACAAAAAACTCATGAATGCACTGGCAGCAGTGGAAAAGGTTATTCTTGTGATCGCAACACTTTTGATCCTTGTGCTGACAGTGGGAAATGTACTTTCCCGTTATGTCATCCATCGCTCCTGGTCCTTTACTGAGGAGCTGGTTGTGGCAGTATTTGTACTTATTACACTTCTGGCAGCAGCACTTGCCTGCCGGGAACAGGACGGACTGGTCAGCCTGACACTGGTTACAGACCGTCTTCCTGAAAAACTGAAAAAACCTTCCGTAATCCTGATTACGGTGCTGAGTATTATTTTTTCAGTAATTCTTTTTAAGTATGGTATGGACAAAGTTCTTACTCAGCTTGCCAACGGCAAGAGAACTTTCGTACTGAACTGGCCGGAATGGATCTTCTGGTCTTTTGTACCCATTGGAGCAGGCTGTATGATTCTTCATTTTATTGAATACTGTCTGGATTTCTGCGTGAACGATAAGGAGGACAAATAAATGATCAGTGCAATTCTTTTTGTTTCATTTTTTGTTTTCCTGATTCTGGGTGTGCCTATTGCCATCTGCCTGGGACTTGCATCTGTATGTGCAATCCTTTATTCAGGAACATCACTTACCATTGTTGCAACAAACATGTATTCAGGAATCAGCAAATTCCTGCTTCTGGCAATTCCGTTCTTTGTTCTGTCAGGAAATATCATGGCAAAAGCAGGTATCTCCAAACGACTGATCAAGTTCGTAGATACCTGTGTGGGACATAAAAAAGGTGGCATCGCCATTGTATGCGTCATTGTTGCCTGTTTCTTTGGCGCAATTTCCGGTTCTGGTCCTGCAACCGTAGCAGCACTTGGAGCAGTTCTGATTCCGGCTATGGTGGAACAGGGAGGATTTTCCGCACCATTTGCCACTGCTTTGATGGCTACATCCAGTTCCATTGCCATTGTCATACCTCCAAGTATCGCATTTGTAGTTTATGCATCTATTACAGGAGTATCTATTGCAGATATGTTTATGGCAGGTATTGTGCCGGGAATCCTTATGGGTGTGGCTCTTGCACTGATAGTACTTGTTGAAGCAAAAAAACACAACATTCAGCCATCCAGAAAAAAGGCTTCCGGTAAAGAACGCTGGGATGCATTCAAGGATGCTTTCTGGGGCTTCCTGATGCCGGTTATTATCTTGGGCGGTATCTATGGCGGTATTTTTACACCTACAGAGGCAGCTGCTGTATCTGTAGTATACGGTCTGTTTGTAGGTATGGTGATTTACAGAGAAGTATCTTTCAGAGATCTTTTTGATATCTTTGTGGACTCCTGTAAGACAACTGGTGGGATCATGCTGATCGTTGCATGTGCTTCCCTGTTTTCCTTTGTATGTACCAAGTTTGGTATTGCCAATGCAGCTTCTGGACTGCTGGCATCCATTGCACATAATCAATTTGTTTTCCTTCTGATCGTCAATGTGATCTTCCTGATCGCCGGATGCTTTATTGATGCAAACTCTGCGATGTATATTTTTATACCGATCATGCTTCCTGTATGTAAAGCACTGGGATATGATGTGGTAGCATTTGGTGTAATGGCAACTGTCAACCTGGCTATCGGACAGGTAACACCTCCGGTAGGTGTCAACCTTTTTGTTGCCATCAGTGTCAAGATCAAGAAAGGTCTGGAAGTTACCTTACAGGAAATTTCCAAAGCAGTTATGCCGATGATCGCTGTCAGCGTTGCTGTACTTCTGATCATTACCTATATTCCGGCAGTGTCTGTGGCACTTCCGAAAGCTCTTGCAAAAAATGGTTCCTACACAGGAGAACAGTCTTCCGATTCCGGTGATTTCGGATCCGAGAACTCCGGTGACGGGACAGAATCTTTTAACACTATTGATGATTACAGTGATCTTGACTGGCCGGAAATGACCTGGAACTTTGCATGCTCAACCACAGAGACAAGCACCTGGGCAGACGGCGGACGCAAGTTCGGTGAACTGATGGAAAAAGCCACCGGAGGAAAAGTCAAAGTCAATGTTTATGCAACAGACCAGCTGACAAACGGAAACCAGTCCGAGGGAATCCAGGCGCTGATGAACGGAGACCCGGTACAGATTTCCATGCATTCCAATCTGATCTATTCTGC
>OLRJ01000349.1_pt1 | contig 47984 bp, 36 predicted proteins | sample 1672741 | NCBI WGS metagenome assembly OLRJ01 (sample SAMEA3136719, study PRJEB25190) | human gut metagenome | biome: human gut; feature: human-associated habitat; material: faeces | place: Austria | collected 2013 | reverse complement strand
GTATAAATAAAATGCTTTGTTTTAGAAAGTGAGAATTATGGAGAAACAGGCTTCAATTAAGCGGAATTTTATTATGAATGCGATCCTGAACGCATCCGCATTTATCTTTCCGCTGATTACATTTACATATGCATCTCGTGTGGTTCTGCCGGTGGGAACAGGAAAAGTTGCATTTGCAACCTCTGCCCTGAATTATTTTTCTATGGTGGCCATGCTTGGTATTCCGACTTACGGAATCCGTGCCTGTGCACAGGTAAGGGATGATAAAGAAAAACTGTCCCGTACGACGCAGGAGATCTTTACGATCAATCTGGTAATGTCCGTGCTGGTATATGCAGTGTTTCTGGTCACGTTGTTTACCGTCCCGAAATTCCGGGCGGACACGGCACTTATGTTTGTCATGAGTTCCACGATCGTGTTTAACCTGATTGGTATGGAATGGCTGTACAAGGCGCTGGAACAATATACGTATATAACGATCCGTTCGCTGATATTCAAGGCACTGGCGGTCGTGCTTCTTTTCCTTCTGGTACACAATCCGGATGATTATGTTTTTTACGGACTGACGACTGTTGTGGCAGCATCCGCATCTAATATTATGAATCTGATCAATGCCAGAAAATATATCTTTATGAAACCGGTGGGCGGATATGATTTCCGCCAGCATTTCAAACCAATCGGCGTGTTCTTTGCCATGTCGGTGGCAACGACCATTTATACAAACCTGGATACTTTGATGCTGGGATTTATGAAAGGCGATGCAGAGACCGGTTATTACAATGCCGCAGTAAAAGTCAAGACGATCGTGGTCAGTCTTGTTACTTCCATCGGAACGGTTCTTCTTCCAAGGGTATCTTATTATATAGAAAAGAAGATGGAAAAAGAATTTAAAAGCGTTACGGCAAAGGCTTTTAATGTTGTTGTGCTGATGGCGCTTCCGTTAGTCATCTATTTCATGTTCTGCGCGAAGGAGACCATGAAGTTCCTGGCACCGGAATATATGAATGCCGTATTCCCGATGCAGGTTATCATGCCATCGGTATTTCTGATCGGTCTGACAAATGTCATGGGAATACAGATTCTCGTTCCACAGGGACGGGAAAATATGGTACTGGTATCAGAAATCGTCGGAGCCATTGTGAATGTGATTCTGAATGCGATCTGGATCCCGATGCTGGGAAGTACAGGAGCTGCACTGGGTACACTGGCAGCAGAATTTGCTGTTCTGGTAGTACAGGCTATCGCATTAAAGGATTTCCTGAAAGGCGTGATAAAAGAAGTGCGCATCGGAAAGATATTGCTGAGCTGTGTGATCGCATTTGCGGCTACTTTTGGGGTACACCGGATTGGGCCGTCTAATAATTTCCTGATGCTTGTCCTGACAGCAGTCGTATTCTTTGGCGTTTATGGGATTTTACTTCTTGCATTGAAAGAGCCGATGATGTACGACACCATGCGTGGACTGAAACAAAAAGTATTAAAGCGTTAGGCGTTAAGATAAATCCGTAAAAATAAATTTTGGAGGAATGATATGGATAAGAAACAGATTGATTATGCAAAACTGAATCAGGAGCGTATCATTACGATCGCAGATCTGATCAGAGAGATCATCCGGAAACTTTGGATCGTAGTTGCCGCAGCTGTTATATTTGCAGCAATTTTTGGCGGTTACAAATACGCAAAAGATTCAAAAGCTGCTTCCAATGCTTCAGAGTCTACAACAGATATGAAAGTGAAGCTGGATGATGATGCCCAGGCAGAGGTAAACAATGTACTGACAATCAAGGATAACCTGGATGAACAGCAGAAATATGCAGATAATTCTGTATTGATGCAGATCGATCCGTATAATGAAAGTCTGGTTACATTACAGTATCATTACAGCACAGATGATAAAGATTACAGCTCCGATCTGTTGAATTCTTATATGAGTTATGTAAATAATGGCGGACTCAGTTCTGACCTGGCAGATGCAGGGGTAGATCTGGATGTACAGTATATCAGTGAGCTGCTCAGCTGTAAGAGTAATTCTGATACAAAAGGAACCTCTGATTCCACTGGGAACAACATTACATTAAATTCAAAATCCGAATCTTTCGAGATCAGGATCATTCATGCAAATAAGGATGACTGTGAAGGGATGGCTGATAAAGTCATTTCCTGTATGAATGCATATCAGCAGCAGCTGACCAGCCGTGTGGGCGCACACAGTCTGACACTGGTGGATCAGTCTTATTCCAGAGTCGTTGACAACAATATCATGACTTACAAATTCGATCGTGTAAACAGTATCGTTTCCATGCAGCAGAGAATCAAAGAACTGAAAGAGAAAATGACTGCAGATCAGACTGCCATTATCGACCAGTACGGCAAAGATGCAAAAGATGCTAAGAAAAGTGGTTCCGGAGATGAGAAAAAAGAAGCGGTACATGTAAGTATCAGTAAGAAATACGTGGTTGTAGGTGCTGCAGCAGGCATTGTATTATCCTGCCTTGCAATCATTATCCTTTATGTAATGCGTGGAACTATCAATAAAGCAGAAGACATCCGCAGCCTTTATAATCTGCGTGTAGTGGGCGAGCTTGACAGCAGAAAGAAAAAGAAAAATGTATTATCTGGCAAGGGTTCAGGGCTGACACCGGAAGAACAGAAAGAGCTGTTGCTTGCAAATCTGAAAGTAGCATGTACAAAAGAATCCATCGACAGACTTCTGATCAGTGGAACTTCTATTGCGGAAGTACCTGCAGAAGTAAAAGAGTACCTTGTGGCTGAACTGAAAAAAGAAAGCATCGAAGTATGCATCACAGACAGTTTCCTTACTTCTGGAAAAGCGCTTGAGAAACTGGCAGAATATGATCATGTACTTCTGATCGAGCAGATCGGAAGCACCAGATATGAAGATATGTCAGCTGAACTCAGAATCTGTCTGGAGCAGCAGGCAGATGTCCTTGGAACTATTGTATTGGATTAATACAGGACGGTAAAGATCATGCGTGTATTAGTATTTGGAATGAATGATAATCCCGGAGGAATTGAAAGTTTTCTGATGAATTATATCCGCCGTCTGCAGGGACAGGATATGCAGTTTGACTTTCTGTGCAATACACAGATTGTTGCTTATGAAGAAGAACTTCGGGCGATGGGATGCGGTGTGACAAAGATCACAGCGAGAAGTGTAAATCCGAAAAAATATAAAGAAGAGTTGGAAGCATTTTTTAAACAGAATGCTTCCTCTTATCAGATCATATGGGTCAATATCTGCAGTCTTGCCAATATTGATTATCTTAAAATGGCAAAAAAATACGGGATTCCGAGACGGATTATCCATAGTCACAATTCACAGAATATGGATTCAAAACTCCGTGGCATGCTGCATAAGATGAACCGGAAAAAGATCGATCAGTATGCAACGGATTTCTGGTCCTGTTCACAGGAAGCGGGCGAGTGGTTTTACAGTGACGCAATCCGTTCCGGCAGCAAATATCATGTAATCCGAAATGCAATCGATGTAAAGAAATTTACATTTTCAGAAGAAAACAGATCCAGACTCAGAACAGAGCTGGGGCTGGAAGGAAAACTGGTTCTTGGCAATGTGGGACGTCTGCATTTCCAGAAAAATCAGAAATTCCTGATTCAGGTGTTTGCAGAGTTCAAAAAGCTTCATGAAAACGCATGTCTGCTGCTCGTGGGACAGGGACCGGATGAAGCGATGCTCCGTGAGGAGGCGAAACGGCTGCAGGTAGAGGAGGATGTAAGATTCCTCGGTGTCCGCAGTGATGTGCCGGAACTTCTCTCTGCTATGGATGTATTTGTATTCCCATCCGTATTTGAAGGACTGAGTCTCGTATCTCTGGAAGTGCAGGCTTCCGGTATCCAGATGTTTGCTACAGATACGATCATTCCGGAGATCGCGCAGATCTCTGATAAACTGACCCTCGTAAGCCTGGATGAGACACCGGAGCGATGGGCGCAGCGGATCGATGAACAGTGCGGCCGTCAGTCTGAGTCTGAAGAGAAAAGGGAGAATTATATTGAAATCTTCCGGGAAAGAGGCTTCCTGATCGATGAGGAAGTAAAGAAACTGCGTCAGATGCTGGAACAGCAGTAGATATCGGATAGAAAACAGCTTTTTAACAGATGGATGTGTCATGGCAAAGACAGACGGAAAGGTAATCCGCCGGGAAACAGACATGGAAAATATCCAACTATTTCAAAGTTAGAGAAAAGGAAAAGTTATGGAAAAAGAGTTGGATGTGAGTGTGATCATTCCCGCATATAATGCAGCCGGATGCATTGAAACAGCAATCAACAGCGTGCAGCAGCAGGAGGGGATGAACTGGGAGCTCATTATTGTGGAAAACGGTTCAACCGATGATACTTACGAAAAATGCCTGGAACAGGCAAAGCAGGATGCCCGCATACAGGTATTGCAGAGCGAAAAAGGCGTGTCAAATGCAAGAAATAAAGGGATTGAAGCTGCAAAAGGAACCTGGATCTGTTTTCTGGATGCGGATGATTATCTGTACCCCAATGCTTTTTCGCAACTGAAACAGCTGGCAGACAGAAAGCAGAATGACATCATCGTGTTTGACCATAACAGCGATTCCGCCGGAACAGAAGGGGCTGCAGTATCCTATGATACAGAAAGCAGCTATCTGGAGCTGCGGTGTATGATGTTGAAAAATCCGACCCGATATATGCCGGTGTGGGGCAAGCTTTTTGCAAGAGAGATCATGGCAGAACAGGAGATCCGTTTTGCGGCAGAGCTTTCCTTTGCAGAAGATGCAGATTTTACATTTCGGTTTATGCAGCATGCGAAAAAGGGCAGTTTGTCTCAGGCACAGCTGTATCATTATTCTAAAGACAATGCCTCTACCGTGAGAACATATAAGCCGGGCATGGCAGAAAAATATATGCTGTCCATGCAGCATACGGCAAACTATGTACAGAATGACTGTCAGGAAATCAAAGATGCGTACCAACAGTATATTGCAGTGCATTTACTGTTGATACTGGTGCACGATACGTTTTGTGAAGAAAATCCAGCATCAGATAAAGAGAAAAAAGAAGCGATGAGGCAGTTGTTAAAGAACCGTCTGTTTGCAGATGCGTTAAAGGCGATTCCGGTCAGCGCATGCAAAAGCGCCCGGATGCTGCCGATCCTCTGTTTTAAGATGAAGATGGATTTTGCTGCCGTATGGATGGTAAAAATGCGCATTCGACAGAATCACGGCAGATAACGAACGGGGCAAAACAGTGACATGTCCTGCTATACGGAAGGATACCGGCATAGAAATGCCAGCATTCCAGATGATATGCAGCATGTCCATAGATTGTGTTGGAGAAGAATAGCATGGAAAAGAAAAAGATTTCAGTGATCATACCTGTGTATAAAGTTGAAAAATTTATTCATGCATGTGTGGATTCAGTTCTACAGCAGACATATGATAATCTGGAAGTGATCCTGGTGGATGATGGTTCGCCGGATCAGTGCCCGGAAATCTGTGATCAGTATGCGAAGCAGGATGCACGCGTTCGCGTGATCCACCAGGAAAACCAGGGGGTTTCTGTTGCAAGAAATGCAGGAATCGCGGCGGTAACGGGAGATTACGTAACCTATCTGGACAGTGATGATACGCTGAAGGATGATTATTGTGAGAAAATGCTTACAGCAGCGGAGACAACAGGTTCTGATATTGCTGTGGGTGAAATCTATATCGTTGACGAAAACGGGGCGAAAACAAAGGGGGATGATTATTTTATCCGGGAGCAGGAAGTCATGGATCGTCCGGAAGCGATGAAAAATCTGATCCATCCATCCGGCATCCGGGGATACGTCTGTGGTAAGCTGTACAAAAAAGAAATCGTCGAAGGAATCGAGTTTCCGGTAGGAAAGGTGTTTTCTGAAGACCGCTGTACAGTGCCGAAGTATTTTGACAGGGCTGAAAAAGTCTGCCTCTGTCCTGGAGCGGTTTACAATTATCGCATGATCAGTACATCCGTCACACACCGGGTAAGCATGAAAAATTATACAGATCTGCTGGATACAGAAGAATGGATGATCCACTATTGTGAGGAAAAATACCCGGAGCTTGTGGAGATGATGGAGTCTGTATATTTTGGCCGGTATATCTATATCTGGATGGAACTGTACGATGCCGGCGATAAAGAAGATTTGAAACAGATCGTAAGCATGATGAAAACCGTTTATCAGAAATACGCATCGAAAAGCTATATCCGGAAGGCACATAAGATCTCGTATCGTATGATCTTTCGGATGCCGGCGCTGTACCGGAAGCTTGCAAATGCAGTGATTTCCTGATGAAGTGCCAGAATATAAATCGGGTCTGGCATGAACCGGTTCCGAAACGAAAATAACATCTGGAGTTTGGAATAGAACAAATATTAGGATGATATAGAGATGCATAGCCGGTATTTCCTGAAAAAGATGCCGGGAGTGCAACAGAAATGAAAAGGAGAAGAGATATGTCAAAGATATTAACAATAACGATTCCGTCTTATAATGTAGAGCCGTATATGAACGAGGTATTGCCTACGTTTCTTGATCCGGCAGTCATGGACAAGATCGAAATCCTGATCGTAAATGATGGATCAAAGGATGGCACCGCAGCCCTTGGAAAAGAATACGAAGCGAAATATCCGGGTGTGATCACACTCGTGGATAAAGAAAACGGCGGACATGGATCTACCATTAACAAAGGTATCGAGCTTGCCACCGGAAAATATTTCAAAGTAGTAGATGGCGATGACTGGGTAGATACTGCAGCGTTTGTTAAATTCGTAAACTTCCTTGAAAAAACAGATTCAGATGTTGTGGCAACACCGCATTACAGAGTAAACGAAGAGACAAAAGAAAAAGAGCTGCGCGGTTTTGAAGGCGTAGAGTACGAAAAAGAGTACCGCGTGGATGACGTGCTTTTAACATTACGTGACAAATATCAGATGCACAACCTGACCTTTAAAACAGACATCGTAAGAAAGATTCCGAAGATCAGTGAGCATTGCTTCTATGTAGATGTGGAGTATATCATGTACCCGCTGAAATATCTGGAAACCATCAGCTTCCTGAATGAAGCGGTTTATCAGTACCGTGTGGGCAATGCCAACCAGAGCGTCAGCACACAGAACTTCATGAAAAACAGAAACATGCACAAGCATGTCATCGGAAATGTATTGAAATATTATGAGACAGAAGAACTGTCAGCAGCAAAAAAAGAGTTCCTGAAAAAGAGAATCTCACTTTTGATTGACACACAGATCCGTATTTATCTGTGCTTTGAACCTTCTGATGAAATCAAACAGGAACTGCTTGAGTTCTATCATAATGTAAAAAATACAGATCCGACTTTGCTGGATATGCTGGAAGGAAAGATCTTCAAGCTGTTAAAGGTGGGAGATTGCAGTCTGTACAACATGATCGCAAGAAAATATTCCAAAGAATCACATGAGCTGGGATAAGAGGAAAAAGAGTATACTCTTAGAATCATAAGTTGTTAAAAATGGGAAAAGAAAAAAGAAAAGTAAATTATGAATTTAAACTGTTGTATGCAATCGCCATTGTTTTTATTGTGTGTGGTCATTGCAACGATGGTGGGATAAACATATTTTTTAACTGGTTTCCATTATATGCATTTCACCTTGGGATTTTTATGTTTGCCTCAGGCTATTTTTATTCAAAAAAAGATGAATGTCATATAGGAAAGTCAATCTGGCATAAAATAAAAAAAATCGTTATTCCATTGTATTTGTATAATTTCTTCTATGCAATCGTAGTAAGCGTCAGCAGAAACTGGGGATTTTCCATTGGGGATGCAGTAAATCTGAAATCGCTGTTTGTGATGCCATGGATCAGCGGACATCAGTTCAGTTACAACTTGGGTAGCTGGTTCCTGGTGCCGTTGATATTAATTTATCTGTTTCACTTACTTACCCAGAAGCTTTTACGGAAGTATATGAATACGTATATGGTATTTGGTATCTATCTGATACTGGGTCTCTTTGGAAGTTATCTGTCCATGAAAGGCATCTATCAGACCTGGTATGGATTAATGCTTGCAAGATGTCTTTATATGCTGCCTTTTTATGGGTTTGGAATTTTATACAGAGAAAAGATAGAACACAGATGGAAGATTAAATCTTGTATTTATTTTGCTGTATTATTTCTGATCGCATTGATAGAGATTACGTATTATGGAAATGCAGATCACTATACACCGGCATGGTGCAATGATTTTAACAGCATTATAAGACCTCATCTGATTGGGTTCCTGGGCATTTTATTCTGGCTGCGTATCTGTAAGATACTGGCTCCGGTAATCGCCAGAAAAAAAATTGTTCTGCTGCTTGCAAACAATACATTTTCGATTATGATCAATCATTTTCTGGGATTTATGCTGGTAAAAACAGTATTTGCATATATCAATAAGATATCTTACGGAGTCTTTTTCCCGACATTTGACTGGGAGGCATACAGATCTGATCTGTGGTATTTTTATCTGCCGAAAGAACTTGTACAGTGGAGCCTGGTTTATGTTATTGTAGCAATAGCGGTTTCATTGTTCATACAGTATGTGATTAATAAAGTAAAGGCAGGGGCAATTTCCTGTTTTCATATAGAACGGTATAAGGATAAGTGACATGGAATATATTGGAACACTTGACTTTTTCTTCCATATGAGCGAAAATTGACTGTAATATCAGGAGGAAATAATTATGAATTCTAAAAAAGTGTTTACGGGTGTGCTTGCTTCTGTGCTTGCGGTAAGCATGATGGTAACACCGGTTATGGCAGAGACAAGTGATGAACCTGTATCTGTTGATCATGCGTCACATGATAAGAACCGGCAGAATGGAACTGTAGTTAAAGAAGCTACATGTACAGAAGATGGAGAGATAAAATATGTCTGCAGTGAAGATGCAGAAGAATATACAGAAGTGATTCCTGCAAAGGGGCACGACTGGGAACTCCGGACAGATGCAGAGGCTACATATGATGCGCCGGGGGTTGCATATCTGTACTGTAAAGTATGTAATGTAAAAGATGAAAACAGCAAAACAGAGATTCCTCAGTTAAAGCATGTAGAGAAAATACAGTTAGATAAGGAAGAGATTGTATTTTCAGAAGCAGGCGCGACAGTTGTTATAAAAGCGGTTATTGATCCGGAGGATGCAACGGATCAGACGCTTGTGTGGGAAAGTTCAGATGCAACAGTGGCTTCTGTAGACGAAAATGGAAAAGTGACTGCCCATAAAAATGGTACGGCTGTTATTACTGTGAGATCAAACGATGGAAATGCAGAAGCATCCTGTAAGGTTACAGTAAATGGAAAAAATGGTATTTTTCAGGATCCTGCTCATCCGAACGATTGGTATTATTATCACAATGGTGTGATCGCTACGGATGTAAATACGGTTGCCGAAAATGAAAATGGCTGGTGGTATATCAGAAACGGAAAGGTAGACTTTAGTTATACCGGAGTAGCAGAAAACGAGAATGGCTGGTGGAGAATCGAAGGAGGCCAGGTCAATTTCAACTACTATGGACTGGCATCGAATGAGAACGGCTGGTGGTACATTCAGGGAGGTCAGGTTAATTTCAATTATAATGGCATAGCGAAAAATGAAAATGGCTGGTGGTATGTACGGGGCGGCATGGTAGACTTCGGATATACCGGAACCTGTTGGTATGGAAGTACGACCTGTCAGGTTGTTGGTGGAAAAGTTCAGTTACATTCAGAAGATATCTATGTAAGCGACTGGAATTCTGTTATGTATGGTAAGACTTTAAGATTGTTTTACGATGGAAACGGCAATGTCATCGAAGATGTCAGCGGTATCATCGGTGGCAATCATACATATGAACTGTATGTCAATAAGACAAAAAATATGGTAACAGTATATACCACAGAAGGAAATGTATATATTCCGGTAAAACGCTTTATCTGCTCACAGGGTGGAAGCAATACGCCGGAAGGAATTTTCTACACGCCGGCAAAATATCGTTGGCAGGAGCTGATGGGACCGTGCTGGGGACAGTGGTGTACCAGAATCAACGGTGGCGTATTATTCCATTCCGTATTTTATAAGCAGTATCAGAACAACCAGACATTGAGTGTCAACGCATACAATAAACTGGGAACGACCTGTTCTCATGGCTGTGTCCGTCTGACTGCAGGAGATGCAAAATGGATCTATGATAACTGTGCATTGAGTACAAAAGTCGTTATTTACTCAAAGGGCGGTTATGAACCATTCAGCAAACCGACGGCATACAAACTTCCGTCATGGCATACCTGGGATCCTACCGATCCGAACATGTACTGGAAATGTCAGCAGAATGGATGCCACTAACATACAGAGGCTGATACTGCCCCGGTATGGTATATAAAAAGGTTATTGTTACAGATTTGTTTCTATAACAAATGGATATTGTATATGAAATAAAATAAGAAATTTATGAAACAAAAGTGCCCCGTCAGGCGTTGTGCTTTTTCCGGTAAACGGAGGAGTACAACTCTGGGGGGGTATTTTTTGCCTGAAAAAAAGAATGAAAAATTTGTAGAGCGAAGTTTTCCTGAGATGAGCAACGTTGATATTGATTACAAAAATGTTAAAAAATATTTAAGAATTCTTGAATTTTGTTAGTCGATACTCTATAATGAAAAATGTGTTGAATAATTACGAAAAAGAGGAATTCATATATGATAAAAAATAAAAAGCAGATTCTTGTTGCAGCAGTTGCTGCTGTATTTGTATTATCTGGCTCTACGATTTCTGTACTGGCAGGAGATGCAGCTGTTTCAGCGGGAGGAAGCAGCAGAGTCCTGAATGGTATCTGTCAGGAACCAAACGGTACAGACTGGTATATGTATAAAAATGGTAAAATAGATACCACATGTTCTACGATTGCTGAAAATGCCAATGGCTGGTGGTACGTAGAAGATGGAAAGGTCGATTTTGACTATACTGGTATTGCTGAAAATGCCAATGGCTGGTGGAGAGTTGAAGGAGGACAGGTCAATTTCGGATATACCGGAGTGGCCGAAAATGAAAACGGCTGGTGGAGAATTGAGGGAGGTCAGGTCAATTTTGGATATACCGGAATAGCCGAAAATGAAAACGGCTGGTGGAGAATTGAGGGAGGAAAAGTTAATTTCAATTTTAACGGGATTGCCAGCAATGAAAATGGAACGTGGTATTTAAAGAATGGAAAGGTTGATTTTTCATATAACGGTAATTGTACATATGATGGAAAAACCTATAATGTAAAAAATGGTCAGGTTCAGGAAAATGAGTACATGTGGCCATTGCCGGGATACAGTACGATCAGTTCCAGGTTTGGATATCGTATCTGCCCATATCATGGAAAAGAATTGCATGCCGGCATTGACATTCCGGCTGCTTATAGGACAAGTATCCTTGCCTGTGCGGATGGAATTGTAAAAACTGCTTCGTATAGTTCCAGTCGGGGCAATTTTGTGGTCGTTGATCATGGCAACGGGGTACAGACGACCTATATGCACTGCTCATCCCTGAATGTAAAAGCTGGTCAGAAGGTCAGCAAAGGGCAGGTAATCGCATATGTGGGAAGTACTGGAAATTCTACAGGAAATCATTTAGATCTTCGTTTTAATGTGAATGGAAATTACGTAGATCCTCTGACAATGGTACAGCCTTAATAAAAAATGAAAGTGAAAGAAAACGGTGTGCAGATGCTGAAATAGTTTCTGTACACCGTTTAGTTATGTCTTTTAGTATGGAAATTAGTGTGAATTTTCAGTGGATTGATTTTGGCTGATAAAGATTGGAAATTTTAATAGGCGAAAGACTAAAATCCATTTTGCTCCCCGTTCAAAATGGAAATAAATTTTTCACTTTAGTAATATGAACTTCCCGGGATAAATATCTTGATTAAAGAAAAATATTTGATATAATTATTAAATTAGGTCTAAATTAGTCCAGAGTAGATAAGGAATGCGATGGTGTTGATAGGAAAAATGCCTGCAGAAATATAGTAGGAACAGTAATATAAGATTGAAATAGAAAAGGAATTGGTTGTATATGAAAAAGGTTTTTACAGCAGTGTTGTGCGCAGTGCTGGTATTTTGTATGAGTACAGGGACCGTATTTGCAGCTGAAAATACAATGGATAAATATTCAGTGTCCGAAATTGTACAGGGAGAAAATAGTCGGGAAGAAACGGAAGGGGAAACATTGAATTCTGTAACTGCGGTAAGCACAGAAGTATCAGAGCCTGCGGATGTATTGCAGACAGCAGATACAGGCATGATCGCTAATGTTCCCGGCACTTCGCTGACGTTACAGTATGATGATTATTATGATATCTCGAATCTTGTGCAGGGATACAGGATCACACATCTTTTTCAGGAGCAGGTAACATCCTATCAGGTATCCGCTGGAACGAAGACCGGGCAGAAAGATAACGCTGTGGTCACAGTCCTTTCGGATACGCTGATCCATGCTACGGGAACCGGATCTGTGGGATTACAACTGGAGGGGACCGGATCTGACAGTGGGAAGATGTTTCTGGTAAATCTTGTAGTGGAACCGGCACCTTTGACGGTTATGTACCTTCTGGGACAGAGCAATATGGAAGGCATGTATGATAGTGGAAATCAGTGGAAAGAACTGGGACATACTGTGTCCTGTACCCCAGGAACGGTATATTCTACTTATTTACCTACAGATATTCAGAATTCCGAGATGTTGACAGGGGTTCGTTTCTCATCTGTTGCATTGGAAGGAAATGCATCCGATTACGTTGCAGAATCTTTAAATAGTACCAGAAGTTTGTCCGGAAAAACCCTGGAATATCCATTAGAGACATTGACAGCCAATGAAAAAGGGAAGACTGGACCGGACAGTGCATTGGCCTATGAATGGAATCAGCTGACGGGAGATAAAGTATGGACTGTAAATACATCCTGGGCTGCATCAGAGGTAGAAGAATGGGTTCCGGGACAGAAAAACTATGGCAGGTCTTTGGAAACAGAAAAACTGGTAGAGCAGGTCTGGAATGCTGAGATTGCAGCAGGTCATTATACAAGAGGTAACAGACTGGTATTTTGGCAGCAGGGAGAGATGGAATATTATCTGGATAGTGAGTTGTATACATCTTATTTTGATGCACTGCATGATTCCATGAATGCGGAGATATTACCTGATGCATGGGGAATCATTACGGTTCGCTCTGTTCGCTCCCTAAGCGGTGTAAATGGAGAATCTGAGAGTCTATACATGACAGGACCGAGGGCAGCACAGTATGGAATGGGAACAGATACCGGGAAATATCGCGATACGTATGTGGTAAGCAATGTAAATGAACAGTGGACATCAGATGATACTGTGAAACAGTATTTTCAAATGACATATCCAACGGGCTGGCTGTCATATCCAATCAGAAATGGAGATGGATCATTGCCAGCATTTAGAACAGATGTAAGGCAGATGGATCATTATAACCAGATTGGACATAATGAAAACGGGATTACTGCAGCCAGGGGAATGTTTGATGCCTTGTATGGGACAGAAGAGAATGAATCTGAAATCAGTGTTCAGTTTAAAAATTATTATGGAAACAGCGTATCAACATTGACTGCAAGAGTGGGACAGGAGAGTGTGCTTGTTCCGGTAACTACACCTTCTTATCATGCAAAAAATATATCTTATACAGTGGAAGGATCCGCCGTAACATATGATGCCCTTCATGGTATCATAACCGGCAAACATATGGGAATAGCAGTTGTCTGTGCAAGAAATGAAAATGGTCTGCTTCTCGCACGCACAGCAGTAACTGTTAAGCCAGAAGGAAATTATGTTTCAGAAGTAGGCAGTGGATACACAGGACTGTATAATGATACGGGAACATGGTATTATCTGGAAAATGGCTGGGTACAGACTGATTTTACCGGAATCGTGCATAATGAACATGGCTGGTGGTATGTACGGCAGGGTAAGCTGGACTTCAGTTATTGTGGACTGGCTGAAAATGAAAATGGCTGGTGGTATGTGGATCACGGTCAGATCACATTTGGAACAAACAGTGTCTGCTATGGTGCTGTCAATGGAGAAAATGGCTGGTGGCATGTAGTAAACAGTCAGGTTATTTTTGATACAACAGTGGCTGCAAATGAGAATGGCTGGTGGTGTATTGAAAATGGTCAGGTAAACTTTTCTTATACAGGAATCCGTCCAAATGAGAATGGCTGGTGGTGTATCGTGAATGGTCGGGTGGATTTTGCATATACAGGAGTAGCGCAAAATGAAAATGGCTGGTGGTATGTCAGAAACGGTCAGGTAGATTTTTCATACACGGGAGTGGCTGCGAACGAGAATGGCTGGTGGCGTATCCGAAATGGTCAGGTAGATTTTTCATACACAGGAGTGGCGCAGAACGAGAATGGCTGGTGGTATATCCGAACCGGTCAGGTAGATTTTTCGTACACAGGAGTGGCTGCAAATGAGTACGGCTGGTGGCGCATTGAAAATGGTCAGGTAAATTTTGGATTTTATGGAGTTGCATGGAATGAAAATGGCGCCTGGTATCTTGAAAATGGAAAAGTAGATTTTTCCTATAACGGTCTGGTCTGGTATGATGGTGTATCATATTATGTAACAAATGGTCAGGTAGTCGCAGAAAAATAGTGAAAAACAAGCGAAGAAAATAAGCGAAAAAAGTAAGTGCCTCAATATAACGTAGTGCAAAACAGCAGCTATGTTGCTGCCATGTCAACGTTACTGTTTGGGGCACTTTTTTCTTTGACGGGCATTTTATGAAACTATGACACTTCCACAAACTGACTGTTATACAGATTACTGTAGAATCCATCTTTTTCCAGCAGTTCCTCATGGGATCCCTGCTCGATGATATTTCCGTCTTTCATAACAAGGATCTGGGAAGCATTGCGGATCGTGGATAAACGGTGGGCTACGATAAAGCTGGTACGGCCTTCCATAAGCTTGTCAAACGCTTCCTGGATCTGCAGCTCTGTACGGGTATCAATGCTGGATGTGGCTTCATCCAGAATCAGCATTGGCGGCAGACAGAGCATGACTCTCGTAATACACAGTAGCTGTTTCTGTCCCTGACTGATGCTGTCCTCTTTTAATACCGTGTCCAGCCCATTTGGCAGACGGCGGATAAATTCCCAACTGTGGGCTTCTTTTGCTGCGGCAATAATCTCTTCTTCGGTAGCGTCCGGTTTTCCAAAGTTGATATTTTCGCGGACGGTAGCGTTTTTGATCCAGGTATCCTGTAATACCATGCCGAAACTTTCACGGAGGGAATGTCTGGTAACCTGATCGATCGGTTTTCCGTCGATGCGGATCGTTCCCTGATCCGTATCATAGAACCGCATGAGCAGATTGATAAAGGTGGTCTTTCCACAGCCTGTAGGACCGACCAGAGCGATCCGGGCGCCGGGCTCGGTATGCAGGTTGAAGTCCTCGATGAGTGACTTGCTTTTGTCATAACTGAATGCCACATGTTTGATGTCTACCTGTCCCTTTACATCGGTCAGTGTACCCTCTGCTTCCGGGTTTTCCAGCGGTTCTTCCAGAAGCTCAAAGATACGGGAAGCGCAGGCGAGGGCATTCTGCAGCTCTGTAATGACGGAACTGATATCGTTAAAAGGTTTCATATACTGGTTTGCGTAAGCAAGCATTACAGAAAGTCCACCGACGGTCAGATGCCCACCAGGGATCAGGAACGCGCCTACCAGAGCAACGCCGGCATAGATAATGTTGTTGACAAATCGGGTGGAAGGATTGGTCAGACTGCTGTAAAAGACCGCTTTCTGACTGCATTCCTGTAATTCCTGATTGACTTTGGCAAACTCTTCGGAAGCTTCTTTTTCATGGCCGAAGGCTTTGACTACTTTCTGGTTGCCGATCATCTCATCGATGAGAGCAGTCTGTCGTCCACGGGTCTCACTCTGTTTGCGGAACATGATGAAAGAGTGGGAAGAGATAAATCTTGCTACGAGGAAGCTTAATGGCGTCAGTGCTACGACCAGAAGCGTGATCCAGAGGTTTTTGGAAAACATAAAGATCAGTGTGACGATGATCGTTACGATTCCGGAAAACAGCTGGGTAAAACCAAGCAGGATACCATCGGACAAAATATCGGTGTCGGCTGTGATCCGGCTGACAATATCTCCGGTGCTGTGCTGATCCAGATAGGAAAGAGGCAGATGCTGAATGCGTCCCATCGCCTGGGAACGGATGTCTTGCACGATCCGGTAAGTCATACGGTTGTTCAGCATATTCATGACCCAGGTAGCCACAGCAGAAAATGCGACGCATACGATGATCTGTCGCAGGTAATACCAGATCATTGTAAAATTAACCTGATGTTTTGCGATGATCTGATCAATGGCATCGCCAAAGAGGATTGGTACATATAACTGTAACATGACAGAGATGGCAGCAAGAATGATGCTTAAGACAAGAAAAATCTTGTATTTTCCGATCAGCGTCATGACTTTTTTTAAGGTTTTCATATTTTCGCTTTTCATCTTGCTGTACCTCCTGCATAGTTTTTTCGTTCTTCCGGGAACTGGGAGAAATAAATCTCTTGGTATACGCCACAGTTTGCCATCAGCTCATCATGGGTTCCTTTTCCTACCAGCTCGCCATTGTTCAGGACGAGGATCAGATCTGCCTGTCTGATGCTTGCAGCACGCTGGGAGACGAGGAATGTTGTCGTCTGACCGCTGAGCTGATGCAGTGCTTTTCGGAGTGCGGCGTCCGTGGCAAAATCCAGTGCGCTGGCGCTGTCGTCCAGGATCAGGATCTCTGGTTTGCGGATAAGGGCACGGGCGATGGTCAATCGCTGCCGCTGACCGCCGGAGAGATTTTTTCCGTTCTGTTCCAGTTCAAAGTCAAGCTGTCCAGGTTTCCCTTCTACCACTTCCTTCGCCTGTGCCGTTGTCAGCGCTTCCCACAGTTCTGTATCGGTAGCGTCCTGTTTACCCCATTTCAGGTTATCACGGATGCTTCCATGGAACAGAACTGCTTTTTGCGGTACAACGCCGATCTTTTTGTGAAGTGTTTCAGAATCATAAGATAAGATATTCTGTCCATCAATAAAAATCTGTCCGGAATCTGCATCATAAAATCTCGGGATCAGATTGACCAGAGAAGATTTACCGCTTCCGGTTCCGCCGATGATGCCGATGGTGTCGCCTTTCTTTGCCGTAAAGCTGATATCAGAGAGAATCGTGTCCCCGGCGCCTTCGTAAGTAAAGGTGACATTCTGGAATACAACGGATGAATCTGAAATAGTGAGGTCTGATGTTGAAGCTTCTCCTGACAGCTTAGAGATATTTCGCATAGTAGTACTGTCTGTACTGAGACCGGAAGCAGGATTATTTCCGGTAGTAGCTGACAAACCAACATTTTCGGAAGGTTTTACAAGGGAACTGTTGATAGTTTCATCTGCTTTTACGGAACTCTGTGGATAATGCATGCTGGATTTCACTTTCAGAACATCAGAAACACGATGGGCGCATGCCATTGCCTTATTTAATGTAATGATAAGGGAAGCCAGCTTGATCAGTTCCACGATGATTTGCGCCATATAGTTGTACAGTGCTACCACCTGTCCCTGCTGGAGATTTCCGATGTTTACTTCAATGCCGGCACGGTTGATGAGAAATACCGTGGCCAGATTGATGAGTACATAGGTTACCGGGTTCAGTAGCGCTGATAGACGGCCGACAAACTCATTCAATTTCCGCAGGGAGATGACGCTGTCGTCAAACTCTTTCATGGATTGTTCTTCACGACAGAATGCCCGGATGACGCGGATGCCGGTCAGATTTTCACGGGTCAGCCCGGTCACATGATCCAGCTTCGCCTGTACTTTTTTAAACAGCGGGATGCTGACCAGCATAATACTAAAGATGACAGCAAACAGAATTGGGATAATGACGACAAAGATTATGGCACATTTTACATTGATGGTAAATGCCAGTATCATGGCTCCGATAACGATGAACGGACTGCGCAGCAGCAGTCGGAGTCCCATGTTCAGACCATTTTGGACCTGGTTCACATCATCTGTCAGACGTGTGATCAGAGTATTTGTGCCAAGAGTGTCCAGCTCCGTAAAGGACAGTCCCTGGATGTGATCAAAAAGCGCCTGCCGCAGCTTTGCGGCAAATCCCGTACTTGCTTTTGCGGCAAAGAACTGTGCCGTGATGCTGCAGGTTAATCCAACGGCTGCCATGATGAGCAGGATGATAAAGCACTGCACGATATATCCGTGATCGTTGTTGGCAATACCCACATCAATGATCTGGGCGACAACGATAGGAACCAGCAGATCAAATACGACTTCCAGCAGTTTAAAGGAAGGCGCAAGGATTGTTTCTTTTACATAGCCTTTCAGGAAAACAACAAGGTTTCGCAATATAGTTCACTTCCATTTCATGTATGATTTTTGCATTGTTTCTATCATACGCTATAATAAGGGAAAATAATAGAGTTTTCTTATTTATTATGTGGTTAAAACAGAAATATTGTATAATCTACATATTGTTTTCAGGAATAGATTCCCATATAATAAAAAGAAAAGACATGCTGTGAAGGGGAGAGAGTACTGATTTGGGGAAGGAAACGATATCCGGAAGAAATGGAAAAATAGAACTGCTGCGTTTCCTTGCAGCGATATTTATTATGAATGGGCACTTGACGCAGATCGGGTTTGAAAATGACAGGCCGTTTCTGGGCGGATGGTTTTATGTGGAATTTTTCTTTATGCTGACCGGCTATTTTACCATGATGCATTTTGAAAAGAAACGGGTAGAAGCAGGCATTGATGTTGTAAAGTATTCTGTCACGTATACGATAAAGAAATTTATAAAGTTTCTGCCGTATACGACAGGCGCCATTTTGCTGACGTATCTTGCCAGTAATCATGAGCTGTGGGTTTCTGGTCAGAAAACGGAATATTTCAGGGCATTTGAAAATATGCCATTCGAGATGCTATATCTGTCTGCGGCAAATACGGACAGTTCCAGAATGTTTACGATCTGGTTCATTTCAGCAATGTTTATCGTATTTCCGTTATTCTGCCTGCTGCTTCAGATCAAAAATAAGCACCTTGTCTTTCTGATCTGTTTTAACTATTCCGTATTTTATTATCTGCTGCGTTATGATTTTGGCTCACAGGCATATCCAAACCAGCTGATCCGTGCATTTGCAGGGCTTTGCCTTGGCGTAGTGGTATATTTTGCGGCAGAAAGATTGCGTCATCTTCAGTTTGGAATAGGTAAACGGGCTGGAATAACGGTGCTTGGAGTGGTCACATACTGGCTTCCGGTGCTGATCTGCTTTAAAAATATTTTGTTCCTGCGGGGAAATCTGCTCTGCTTTATCGTGAGTCTGATCATCATTTTCTCCGGTCAGAGCAAAATCCCGGATTTTTCAAATAAAGTTCTGACATGGCTTGGAAAATTAAGCATGCCGCTGTATGTATGGCATATGGCGATAAAGACGGTTATACAGGTATATTTCTATCAGCTTCCCATGAATAAACAGGTATGTATTTTCTGGGCAGGATCATTTGCGGCAGCGATCATCAATATGGTGCTCGTGGATCTTGCAAATGCAAAAAGAAGGGAGAAGGTAAAATGAGTAAAAGAGTTTTGAAAAAGCGATGGATTGCATTTTTACTGTCATTGACGATGATAGCAACAATGCTTCCGTCAGCTACTGTATGGGCAGCAGGAACTGACGACGATAATAAGCAGAAGTTATCAGGAGTTATGACAGCATCTGCGGTTAATCCATTATATGAGAATGTCATATCATGGGATAATCTGGATCCATCTGCTGACGAAGATAATCAAACCTGTAATCAGACACCGACGCTTTATTCATCTAATAAAATTTATGAATCAATAGATGATGCCGCATCCTATCTGCTTCAGAACATGGAAAATCGTCGGAAGGAAATCAGTTTTGTATATCGGTCATCAAAGATGCCTACAAAGGATTTATTTAATGAGATTTTTGATAAGGCATTAGTTCATAAGGACGATCCTTCTGGCGGTGATTATATGCGTTGGGGATATGGCAAATGGGAGGCTCAGTTGTCCTATCAATATATCAATTCTGTACAGGCATATGATATTACAATTACATATGTTATGACATATTATACCAATGCAGATCAGGAGGCAGCTTTTCGCCAGCAGGCGGCACAGTTATGTGAAAATTTAAATCTTAATTCCAGTACATTGAGTGACTTGGAAAAAGTAAAGATTATTTACGATTATATTTGTAATAATGTTACTTATGATTATGCGAATCTCAGTGATGCTTCTTATATGTTAAAACATACTGCATATGCGGCACTGATCAATAAAACATCTGTATGTCAGGGATATGCGCAGCTGTTTTACTGGATGGCACTTCACAGTGGTATTGATGCAAGGATTGTGCCCAGTGATGTAAAAGGCAGGGAACATGGATGGAATATTGTAAAAATAGGAAACGCTTATTATTATGTGGATGCTACCTGGGATTCGGAGAATAAAGGTTACGGATATTCTTATTTTCTAAAAGGAAGTGAGGACTTTTCCGGACATGATTGTACGGCAGTGACTCATGAAATTATCGATTCCTATGCTATCAGTAAGACGGCATTTGATCTGAATGCATCTGCAGATTATACAAAAGTAGATCAGGCGATTGCATCTATTCCTTCAGACCTGACGATTTATACAGACGAAAGCGTAGCAGTAGTAAACCAGGCGAAAAACAGTGTAGTCCGTGGTAAAAAGGTTACCGAGCAGACGAGTGTAAATGCTATGGCAGAGGCGATCAATAACGCAGTTGCTAACCTGGAACTGAAACCATTTACTTATAGCATTGCTTATACAAAGCTGAATCAGTCTGTGATCGGCGGCATCGCCACAACGGATATTTTGAGAAAAGCAGAAAGTCTGATCTGCAGTAATGAGGGAAATTATGGCTCTGTTGTATTAAATGATAATGGCGCATTATCTATTGGAAAAATGCAGTGGCATGCCAATCGTGCGGCTGACCTTATGAAACTGATCGTAGCACAGGATAATAAGGCTGCATATGATATTCTTGGCGCAAAGTTATACAGTGAGATTATTGCACTGAACGGAAATAATGCATGGAGCAGGAGGATTCTCACATCAGAAGAAGGAAAACTTGTTTCTGAATTACTGGTAACCGATGCCGGAAAGAAGATGCAGGATGAATTAATGGATTCCAATATTTCTGTATACATTAATCATGCATATAACAATGGTCTTAGAAACGCTGCAGCTGTCGTATACAGCGCGGATATTGAAAACCAGTGTGGATCAGGCGGTGCATCTACCTGTACAAAAGAAGCAGCAAATTTAGTAGATAATGTAAATGAAGTTACCCTGAATGAATATCATATTGCATCAGTATGTTACGGATATCATGTAAACAGCTGGAGCAAGCAAAACGAAACAAATCGGAGAAGCTTTACTACACGGCGTATTAATACATATGTAACCGTATCCGGTTATGGATGGCCATATTGCCAGGATGGAGATCTGCAGATGCCAAGTACTTCCCCAAAGTCAAATGGAATCGGTGTTACCTGGTTACAGAATGCTTTAAACCGCAGTCAGAATGCAGGACTTGTAGTTGATGGACAGTACGGAACTGGAACAAAAGATGCAGTTAGCGCATATCAGAAGAAAGCCGGTCTTTCCGCAGACGGCATTGCTGGTGTAGATACCATTGGATATCTGATCCAGGATATGTACAGTGAATGTGCGATAGATGGAAAGGCAAATCCATATCCGATCGTAAAACAGGCGGATTACAGTAAAGTAAATGAAGCAATAGCGTCCATCCCATCAGATCTGAGCCTGTATACAGACGAAAGCGCATCTGCTGTGAAACGAGCAAAAGATGCTGTGGTATATAACAAGAAAGAAGCAGAACAGGCAGAAGTAGATGCTATGGCAAAAGCTATCAATGATGCTTTAGATAAATTAGTATATAGAGCAGCAGATTACAGTAATGTAGATAAAGCAATCGCATCCATTCCGTCAGATCTGAGTGTTTACACAAACGAAAGTATAGTCGCAGTAAATCAGGCAGTAGCCAGTGTGATTCGTGGCAAAAATATTACAGAGCAGGCAGCAGTAGATGCTATGGCAGAAGCTATTTATACAGCAGTAGCTAAAATGGTATATATTCATCCGAATGGACTGGCAAATGAGCCGGTAGATGGTGCCTGGTATTATTATAGAAATGGAAAGATCGCGACGGATGTTACTACTGTAGCAGAGAATGTAAACGGTTGGTGGCGAGTTGAAAATGGAAAAGTAAACTTTAACTGCAACAGTGTAGAGCAGAATGAAAACGGCTGGTGGTACATCCGTGGAGGAAAAGTACATTTTGAGTATACCGGAGTAGCACAGAATAGCAATGGCTGGTGGAGAATTGAAGGAGGAAAAGTAAACTTCAATTGCAATAGTGTAGAGTCCAATGAAAACGGCTGGTGGTATATCCAAGGAGGAAAAGTGCATTTTGAATATACCGGAGTGGCACAGAACAGTAATGGCTGGTGGAGAATTGAAGGAGGAAAGGTAAACTTCAATTGCAATAGTGTAGAAGCCAATGAAAACGGTTGGTGGTATATCCGAGGAGGAAAGGTAGATTTTTCTTATACAGGGTTGGCACAGAACAGTAATGGCTGGTGGTATATCTGTGGTGGTGCTGTAAACTTTAATTATAACGGCAATGTATGGTATTATGGCAGATCTTATCGAGTAGTCGGAGGAAAAGTCGCTTAGAGCAAATACTGCCCGTATTTACTATGAAACCAAAGTTTTCAGATAATTAAAAAATACAGACTTTCCCTATCAAACTTAAAAGAATTGTTTTTTGGTGGTTTATGAGATAGAAAACGAATCTGTCAAAGGATAAAATATTGCATTAGAATAATCCTGTAAAGGAACAAGATGTGTATACAATAGTTTACACTCTTGTTCCTTTTTATAAATTCCGCTATAATAACAACAGCAAACCAAAACGAGTGACAAAAAGTTTTATATATAGATAAGAAAGAGAAGAGGAGACATATGAAAAAAATAGCTGTTATGTGTTTACTGGCGTCCCTGATATTGTCAAGCGGTCAGGTAACTGCTATGGCGCAGCCATGGGATAATGTAGAAAATATGGAAACCGTACAGCAAAATATAACAGATGCGCAGAGTGATATTATTTCTGAATCGGACATACAGTCCCCTGAAGACTGGGATCCGGAAGATCCGCAGAATGCAAGAGCGTATGAACAGCTGATGGAAAGTACAGATGCAGAAGATGCTTCTCAGACACCAGTGTTGTATAGCGCAGATGCGCGTGCAGCAGCTGTGACGACTACCTGGGGAGGAAAGACATATACGCATAATGATTTTAATACAGAAGATTGCGATGTCGTACCATGTATTGATGTCTCTTATCATCAGGGAACCATTAATTGGACAAAGGTCAAAAATGCCGGGATCGATTATGTGATCCTGCGAGCCGGATACCGAGCAAGTGCCAGCGGTACGCTGAATAAAGATAAGATGTTTGAAACCTACATTAAAGACGCACAGAAAGCGGGACTGAAAGTTGGCGCTTACATCTATTCCCAAGCGATATCGGTAGAGGAAGCGGAAGCAGAAGCAAACTTTATCCTCAACCGGATCAAAAATTATACGATAGATCTGCCGGTCGTGTTTGACTATGAGTATTATGGTGCACAGGAAGGACGGTTATACAATGCCCATCTGAGCAAGAGTGAGAAGACAAAATGTGCGGAAGCATTCTGCAAAAAGGTATCTGCAGCAGGCTATCAGGCGATGGTCTATGCAAATGCAAGCTTCTGTGAAAGTGAACTGGATACGGCGGCTCTGCGTAAAAAATATCAGATCTGGATGGCGCGCTATAACAGTTATTCCTACAAAGAAAGCAGGGATAAAGGGGTGCGTTATGGTGGACAGATTGATTTCTGGCAGTGTTCTGAGTCCGCAAAAGTGGATGGGATCGACAGTACCTCTGTAGATTTCAACTGGTGGTATAAGAGTAAAAACGCGCAGGCAGGCAGTGGTGTTATATATGATTCTGCTATGGGCGCCTGGGTATATCAGGTCAACGGAAAGATCGATACGGACTATACGGGAGTTGCCTATAACAGCAACGGCTGGTGGTATGTAAAAAATGGAAAAGTAGATTTTACATATACAGGACTTGCCAGCAATGCTAATGGCTGGTGGTATATCCGAAATGGACAGGTAGATTTTACCTACACGGGATTTGCCAGCAATGCCAATGGTAACTGGTATGTGGAAAACGGTCAGATAACATTTCGAAAAAATGGTATTGAATATGGAACCGTAAAGGGAAAGACCGGCTGGTGGCATGTAAAAGGCAGTCAGGTGGTTCACGACACAACGGTAGCTGAGAATGAAAAAGGCTGGTGGTATGTGAAAAACGGACAGGTAGATTTTTCTTATACGGGACTTGCCAGCAATGAGAATGGCTGGTGGTATGTGAAAAATGGTCAGGTTGATTTTAAATACAATGGATTTGCCGAAAATGAATATGGCTGGTGGTATCTTGAAGATGGTCAGGTAACATTTTCCAAAAATGGTGTTGAATATGGAACTGTGAAAGGAAAGACCGGCTGGTGGCATGTCAAGGAAAGTCAGGCGGATTTTACCTACACGGGATTTGCAGAGAATGAAAATGGCTGGTGGTATCTTGAAGACGGTAAGGTGACATTTGCCAAAGACGGCATTGAATATGGAACCGTGAAAGGAAAGACCGGCTGGTGGCATATCAGGGGAAGTCAGGTGGTTTATGACACGACAGTAGCCGAAAATGAGAATGGCTGGTGGCATGTAAAAAATGGACAGGTAGATTTTACCTATACGGGATTTGCCGACAATGAAAACGGAGACTGGTATGTGGAGAATGGTCAGGTAACCTTTGGCAAAGACAGCATCGAGTATGGAACCGTAAAAGGGAAAAAAGGCTGGTGGCATGTCAAAAACAGCCGCGTCGTCTATGATACGACAGTAGCCGAGAATGAAAATGGCTGGTGGTATGTGAAAGACGGAAAAGTAGATTTTGCCTATGACGGACTGGCTGAGAATGAGAATGGCTGGTGGTATCTTGAAGGCGGTCAGGTCACATTTCAATATACGGGGATTGCTGAAAACGAAAATGGTACATGGTATGTAAAGACAAGTCAGGTGGATTTTACCTATAGTGGCACGGTTATATTTGATAAGATGGCGTACGTTATTAAAAATGGTAAAGCAGACGCTTTGAGTACAGAAAAATGATGCCACCTCTCATATATGTTTCATTACCAATGCATGAAAAACAGAATCGTATACAATTAATATAGAATGTGAACAACGGAGGAGAATTGCTGTGAAAATCAGGATACCCCCATTGTTGATAAATAATTAACTTTATAAGATAATAATTGACAGATAAGTCGAAAATGATATACTGAATATATCAGTATAAAGGCTGTCTCAAAATTGCAGAAACAGGTATACAGAAACTGTGTTTTTGCGATTCTGAGGCAGTTTTTATTTTCCAGAAGGAAAGGAGAGGAATTATGAAAAAACGAATGAAAAAGATTCTTGCGCTTGGACTTGCTGCGGCAATGACATTTGGTATGTCAGCGACAGCTATGGCGGCAGAGACTGCTGCACCGGAACAGGCGGTTGAGGCAGAAACTAACGGACAGGCAGCAGAGCCAGAAGCTGATGCAGCAGACCAGAGTGATGCCGAAGAAACTGCACCGGTAACAGAAGATGCAGCAGAGGAAGCTGCACCGGAAGAGGATGCAACAGAAGCGGCTGCACCGGAAGAGAATGCAACAGAAGCGGCTGCACCGGAAGAGAATGCAGTGGAAGCAGGAACAATTGAAGCGGGGGAAGATGCTTCAGTGATTGGTGCTGTGCCACAGCAGTTGAATGGTCTTATTCAGGCAGAGGATCATAACTGGTATTTATTTAACAACGGAGTGATAGACACTTCTTCTAAGCCAACATTAGCGCCATATGGCGGCAGCTGGTGGTATATCAATCACGGAACCATTGATTGGTCCTTTGAAGGCCTTTGTGAATATGGCGGTGTAGAATGGTATGTCAAAGACGGACGGGTTCAGTTTGGCTATGATGGATTTGTTTGTGTGGAATATGAAGATGGAGGGGGAGAAGACTGGTATTATACCCGTGATGGAAGGGTTGACCAGAACTACACCGATGTAGTACATGCATCCATGGATGGCGTAGATGGCTGGTACTATGTTGAAAACGGAGAACTGGGTTATGGCAGAACTGTTGCTCATAACTCTAATGGCTGGTGGTACATAGGAGAAAATGGTCAGGTAGATTTTTCCTATGAAGGCGTTGCTGATAATGATAACGGTATCTGGTATATCAAAAATGGTCAGGTAGATTTTGCTGCAAATGGTTTCTGGGAAGAGACCTCTACGATGGAGAATGGTAAAGTGATGCCATATCAGTATGTTATCACAAACGGTAAAGTAGATGAGAGCATTACCGGTGTATACTGGACAGAGGTTAATAAAAAATGGGGCTGGCATGGTTACTATAAAGGCGAGCTTGCCAGCGGTTACCACGCCGGTATGGTTCTCCCAAATGAAAATGGCTGGTGGTATATCAATACCTATGGGGATGTAGACTTTTCTGTGGAAGGAGTCGGCTACAATGACAATGGCTGGTGGTATGTGAAAAACGGTCAGGTAGATTTCTCAAAAAATGGTATCTATGACAGCGGCGAAGACATGGATCATTCAGTCATTGCAAAGATCGTAAATGGTAAAGTAGACAGCAATTATACTGGTGTTGTGTGGACAAAGATTCGTGGATCTGAGGGCTGGTATGGATTTTATCAGGGCATGCTTTCACGGCATGATGTGTTAGCTAATAATCAGGGCTGGTGGTATATCGGCGGTGATGGAAAAGTAGATTTTAGTTATACCGGAGTTGGTTATAATATAAATGGAGCTTGGTATATCAAGAATGGTCAGGTAGATTTTGGCTTTACAGGGACAATCAAAGATGACGATTCTGATTATAGATACAAATACATTAGAAATGGAAAGTTTGATTACTATCTGGAGGATGTTGTGCTTACATCTGTAGATGGAGAGGAAGCTTGGTGGCATGTTTCTGATGGAGAAATTTCTATCTATGATTCTGATGTAGCATGCAACAGCCAGGGCTGGTGGTACATTAAAGGTGGAAAAGTAGATTTTTCCTATGAAGGTGTTGCTTACAATGATAATGGTAAGTGGTATATCAAAGGTGGTCAGGTAGATTTTGGTTATACCGGATTCTATGAATTAGATAAAAATGCTGTTTACTATGTACAGAATGGTAAGATTGACTATAATTACCGTGGTGTCGTTTCGGGTACTGTTCATGGCGAGAACGGCTGGTGGGGAATCGAATATGGAATGGTAGATTTCTCTTACGACATCGGATACAACGAAAATGGCATCTGGTATTATGAAAACGGAAAAGTAGATTTTGATGCGAATGGTCAGTACGTTGTAAGACAGACAGTTTCACATTTTGATGAGGATGGTGGGGAAATTCTTGATGTAGATTTCTCCTACATTCTTCAGGTATCAGGCGGTCTGGTAACAGATATACGTGTTGTAAGCCCGGACAGCAAGGATGCAGCTGTATAAGATATTTGTCGGGTCTGATCAGCCAGGACAGTTGCTGTCACAAATGAATATGTAACATATTTATGAAAGAAAAGCTGCCGTAGCGATACGGCAGCTTTTTATTTCCTGAAAATGGTTGTAAAATGCCTGTTTTATGCAGATGAAATTAGTGATGCCTGAAATGCCGGAAGTTGAAAATGAGTATATGATATCCGGATTTTGTAAACCTGAAAAATGAGTACATGCCAGCAGGTTTTTGTAATGCAGGGAATTTGACAGAAAAAACAAAAACTGTTACTCTGAACATACATGTAGCATGAGCATCTGTATATGATTTAAAATGGATCAGGAAGCAGGTTGTCCATGCTTTTAGATTTTGGATAATGGATTGTCACAAAGATCGTATGTGAAGAGAGGTTAGTCAGATGAAATATAAGAAAATACTTCCATTATTATTGACAGCAGCTATATCCGTGTCTGCAGCCGCACCTGTGTCTGCCATGCAGATGCCGGAAATGCAGGATTATTCTACAGAAAAAGAAGCTCAGGAATCATCAGATGCAACGGGAACAAATGCTTCAGTCAGTGATCAGATATCCGTAGATGAATCTGCTGACACAGAAATAAACAATGCTTCCATGAAAATGGCGGCAGAAGATGTTTCCGATGGAATGCTGGAAGGAGAAGCCGGACAGGACAGTGAGACAACGGATCAGGATGCCATCACATCAGAGAGTCTGACGGTAGGAGAAGATGCGCCGGTGGTATATGGCATGATGCCGTTTACCTATCCGGTAAATTATACGCATATCAATCAGAGTTCTATCGGGGGTGTGGCTTCCAGTGAGATTCTGAAAAAAGCAGAAGATATTATTGTAAAAAATGAAGGAAACTATGCAACGGTAGTGAAAGATGACAATGGAGCACTTTCCATCGGCGAAATGCAGTGGCATGCAAACAATGCGGCAGAACTGATGAAGCTGATCGTGTCAGCGGACAATACGACAGCTTATAATATTCTTGGCGAGACGCTGTATAATGAGATTATCAATCTGAACGGAAACAATGCTTGGGCATCCAGAATACTGAATGATCAGGAGGCGAAGCTTTTTTCAAAGCTTTTAAATACAGATAAAGCAAAGCGTGTGCAGGATGACCTGATGGATTCCTATATTTCCGTTTATATCAACCATGCATACAACAACGGTCTACGGAATGCTGCAGCTGTGGTATACAGCGCGGATGTGGAAAACCAGTGTGGCTCCGGTGGGGCATCGACCTGTGCAAAAGAATCGGCAAGGCTGATCGGGAATATCAGTCAGGTAACGCTGAATGAATTTCACGTTGCATCGGTTTGTTATGGATATAATGTGAACAGCTGGAGCAAAAACGATGTAAAGAACAGAAGAAGTTTTACCACACGGCGGATTAATACGTATGTAGCGGCTTCTGGATATGGATGGATCTATTGCAATGATGGGGACCGCCGTATGCCAAGCACGTCGCCAAGGACCAATGGTATCGGAACTGCCTGGCTGCAGAATGCTCTGAACCGTTATCAGCAGGCAGGGCTGACGGTAGATGGACAGTATGGAGCCGGTACGAAGACCGCAGTGACGAACTTTCAGAATTCTGTTGGCCTGAAAGCCGATGGAGATGCCGGTACAGATACGATCGGCGCTCTGATCAATGCCATGTACGTGGACTGTGCGATCAATGGCGGTACGAATAAATATCCGGTCATTCCACAGAAAGATATCGTCTATGATTCCAAAACAAGGAAGTGGGTCTATACCGTTGATGGCACACCGGATTATACTTATACAGGCGTTGCGCACAACAGCAATGGCTGGTGGCGCGTGGAAAAAGGCATTGTGAATTTTAACTACACCGGTGTTGCCTATAACGAAAACGGCTGGTGGTACATCCGCGGAGGTCAGGTAGATTTTTCCTATACAGGACTGGCAGAAAACGAGAACGGCTGGTGGTATATCCAAAATGGTAAAGTAGACTTTACATATAATGGATTTGCCGGCAATACAAACGGTTGGTGGTATGTAGATAATGGACAGGTAACATTCAAAAAGAACAGTGTTCTTTTCGGAAGAGCCAACGGAAAAGAAGGCTGGTGGCATGTGGTAAACAGCAAGGTAACCTATGATACAACCGTGGCAGAGAACGGCAATGGCTGGTGGTATGTGAAAGACGGAAAAGTAGATTTCACGTACAATGGATTTGCCAATAATACCAATGGCTGGTGGTATGTTGACAACGGTCAGGTAACGTTTGGAAAGAACAGCGTCCTTTACGGAAAAGTCAACGGAAAAGAAGGCTGGTGGCATGTAGTGGACAGTCAGCTAACCTATGACACAACCGTTGCCGCAAATGAAAACGGCTGGTGGTATGTGAAGGGCGGAACCGTAGATTTTTCCTATAATGGATTTGCAAGCAATGTCAACGGCTGGTGGTATGTGGACAATGGTCAGGTAACATTCGGTAAAAACAGCGTCATCTCCGGAAAGGTTAACGGAAAAGAAGGCTGGTGGCACGTAAAAGGAAGCCAGGTAATCTATGATACCACAGTAGCAGAGAATGCCAACGGTTGGTGGCGGATCGAAAACGGAAAAGTAAACTTTAACTTTACCGGTCTTGCCGCAAACGAAAACGGCTGGTGGTATCTGAAAGGCGGAAAAGTAGATTTCTCCTATAATGGTATTGCAAAAAATGAAAATGGCCAGTGGTATGTGAAAGACGGAAGGATTGATTTTACCTACAGTGGCACCGTAACGTTCGGACAGACATCCTATGTTATCAAATATGGTAAGGTAGAGTCACAGGGTACGATGAAATAATAAAATGCTAAGAATTATATTCTTTACGTTTTAGGAAAAAAATGTTACAATTCTATTAACTTTACGAATGAAGTGAAAGGAAAAGGTGGATGATTCCTTACGGTTGGTAAGGGATTTAAAACACAAATTAATGTAGTAGGAAGGAATATATGTATATGAACACAACATTGGTTATTATGGCCGCTGGAATCGGTTCAAGATTTGGCGGTGGGGTAAAACAGCTGACACCGGTTGGTCCGAATGGGGAGATTATCATTGACTATTCTATCCATGATGCTCTGGAAGCTGGGTTTAATAAAATTGTATTTATCATCAGAAAAGATATTGAGAAAGATTTCCGTGAAGTGATCGGAGACCGTATTGAGAAGATTTGTGATGTGGCTTATGTATTCCAGGAACTGGACGATCTTCCAGAAGGATTTGAGAAACCGGCTGACCGTACCAAACCTTGGGGAACCGGACAGGCGGTAAGATGCTGTAAAGGTATCGTAAATGAGCCGTTTGCAGTTATCAATGCAGATGATTATTACGGAAAAGAAGCATTTGTAAAAGTGCATGATTATCTCATATCCTGTGGAGATTCCCAGTATAAATACTGCATGGCAGGATTTATCCTTGATAATACGCTCAGTGATAATGGAACCGTTACCAGAGGTGTCTGCAACGTAGATGGTCAGGAAATGCTGGTTAAGATTGTTGAGACAAGCGGTATTGCACGTGATGCAGATGGTATTGTTAAAGACGAGAATGGAAATGTGATCCCGGAAGGTACACATGTATCTATGAACATGTGGGGACTGACACCGGAATTTTTAGATGTTCTGGATAAAGGATTTGGAGAATTTCTTGCAAAGGTAGAACCGGGAAATATCAAAGCAGAGTATCTGCTTCCGACCATCATCGGAGACATGCTTGCAAACGGCGAGATTTCAGTAAAAGTTCTTGAGACAAAAGATAAATGGTTTGGCGTTACATACCATGAAGACCGTCAGGTTGTTGTAGATTCTTTCAAGAAACTGATTGATGAAGGCGTGTATAAGACACCGTTGTTTTAAAGTCTCGCAGTAAACCAGGACTGGTTTTTGATGTGGGAAATGCGAATGGTTACAAATGATTTGCGGAGACAGGATAGAAAGTCCTGTCTCTGTTTTTTCCTTGATGGAAAAGCAGTCTTATGGGGATAAAGATTTGCGGGGAGAAAATGAGGAAGTGAAGTATGAAAAGAAAAATATATATCCAGATTTTGGGTGTGTTATCCTGTCTTGCAGTAGTTGTACTGCATACAAATGGGTGCTTCTGGGATTTTAGTTATGAGAGATACTGGCTGACGGCCAATTTGATTGAAAATCTCTGTTATTTTGCGGTTCCAATCTTTTTTATGATATCAGGAGCGACATTGATGGATTATCGGAAACGTTATTCTACAGAAGAATTTTTCAAAAAAAGATTTTGGAAGACAGTTGTTCCATTTCTGATCTGGTCAGTGGTAGGAATCGTATGGATGTATTTTAACTATGGAGAACATCCGGCGGGGATACTGGATGCAATTCAGGCAATTGGAACGACAAAATATGTATACATCTATTGGTTTTTCCCGGCATTGTTTTCTGTTTATCTGGCTATGCCGTTATTGTCCTGCGTACCGGAAAAGATGCGGAAAAAGGTGTTTGCTTATGCTATTGCGGCCTATTTCATCGTGGAGGCATTATTGCCGTTGATCTTTGAACTGCTTAAAATGCCATTCAATAGCGATTTCTGTATGCCGGCTGTTGCAGGATATCTGGTTTATACCTTACTGGGCTATTGGATAAGCCATTATGAGCTGAGTAAAAAGGTAAGGATATGGATATATGTACTGGCAGTTTGCGGCTTGCTGATACAGCTTTTGGGAACACAGGTGCTTTCATTGCATGCAGGCGAAATAGTGACGACGTTTAAAGGATATAAAAATGTTCCATGTATTTTGTATTCTGTTGGTGTATTTACTTTCTTTCGCAATCTTAAGAATGAAAAGGCACTTCGGGTACTAGATCGTATTACAGCGCCTTTTTCAAAGATGACTTTTGGAATCTACCTGATTCACTGGTATTTTATTCAGACGATTATAAAGTACCAGATCTTTCCTGTTACAAGTATCTGGTATCGAATTCTGGGAAGCATTGGGATTTTCCTTCTTTCAGCAGGAATCGTAAAGATTCTTCAGATGATACCTGTCATCAAAAGGGCGATTCCGTCTTAGATACAGTAAAAAGTAATAATCATTAGCAATCTGTCTGGATTATATCAAATATGTTGTAGGATGAAACTGCTTTTTACATAGGGAATAAATGTTACATAAAATATGATAGATATAAATGCGAGGGTTTACAAGGTAAATGGAATACGAATCTTCTGATATAAATATATTTATATTTTATGGAATTACTATTGTAATACAGAAAGTAACGTGTTAAAATTTTTCGCAGAAAGTGCGTACGTCGTACTTGTAAATTCATATATTTATGGAGAACATGTTTGCAGACATTTCTGGGTCAGGCATTCAGAGGATTTTATTCCAGCAGCCCCCAAAATGTTTGTTTTTATAATGCTAAGAGAACAAAAAAGAGAGGATAACAGAATGGGAAGATATTTCGGAACAGATGGCTTCCGTGGCGAAGCAAACAAAACACTGACAGTGGAGCATGCATATAAAGTAGGACGTTTTCTCGGATGGTATTACGGAAAACTGAACAATAAAAAATGTACTGTGGTCATTGGAAAGGACACCAGAAGATCCAGTTATATGTTTGAGTATTCATTGGTTGCAGGGCTGACTGCTTCCGGAGCAGATGCGTATCTTCTTCATGTAACGACCACTCCGTCTGTCGCTTATGTGACAAGAACGGATGATTTTGACTGCGGTATCATGATTTCCGCCAGCCACAATCCATATTATGATAATGGTATCAAACTGCTGAATTCCAACGGCGAGAAGATGGATGAAGTGACCATTTCCTATATTGAAGATTATATCGATGGAAAACTGGAGCTGTTTGGAGAAAAACTTCCGGAGATTCCATTTGCAACAAGAGAAGCCATTGGCTGTACTGTAGATTATGCAGCAGGAAGAAACCGTTATGTGGGTTATCTGATTTCTCTTGCCGTACATAGTTTTAAAAATGTCCGCGTCGGTCTGGACTGCGCAAACGGCAGTTCCTGGCAGATTGCGAAAAATGTATTTGATGCTTTGGGCGCAAAAACATATGTGATCAACAATACTCCGGATGGAACTAATATCAACAACAATGCAGGTTCTACTCATATCGAAGTGCTTCAGAAATATGTGAAAGACAACAACCTGGATGTGGGTTTTGCTTATGACGGAGATGCAGACCGCTGTATCGCAGTGGATGAGAATGGCGATGTGATCAACGGTGATCTGATCCTCTACATTTACGGAAAATATATGAAAGAGAGAGGAAAACTTCTCAACAATACGGTTGTTACGACTGTTATGTCAAATTTTGGTCTGTACAAGGCATTTGATGAAGCTGGCATCAACTATGAGAAGACCGCAGTAGGCGATAAATATGTTTACGAAAATATGGTAACCAACGGACACCGTATCGGCGGCGAGCAGTCAGGACATATCATCTTCAGCAAATATGCCACCACTGGAGATGGCATCCTTACTTCCCTGAAACTGATGGAAGTTATGCTAGCAAAGAAAACTTCATTGAGCAAACTGGCTGCACCGGTAGTGATCTATCCACAGGTATTGAAAAACATCCGTGTGCACAGCAAACCGGAAGCACAGAACGACCCGGATGTACAGGCAGCCGTACAGGCAGTGGCAGACAAGCTGGGCGACAGCGGACGTATCCTGGTGCGTGAGAGTGGTACGGAGCCGGTTATCCGTGTTATGGTAGAGGCTGAGACAGAAGCTCTTTGCGAAAAATATGTAGATCAGGTCATTGACGTGATCAAGAAAAAAGGACATGAGGCTTAAAATAAGCTGGAATTATTAAAAATCAAAAACGTGTTTTTTACAGGCGGATATTCAGAAGAGAGTGGATATCCGCCTGTGCATTTAATGTTCATTTTACACGGCATTGCGTGTAAAATGGAAGGTATCTGACGAAAAACAGATACCTGCTTGCATGTATACCGGAAAACGGCTATACTATATAAGATTATTATTATGAAAGCAGGTGATTATGTGGTTGAATTAGACCAGTTCAAAGCGACACTCAACACATTCAAAGACCCACTGCAGGAAGTAAGGGATTCACTTTGACCTCGCTAACAAAGAGCAGAGGATTGCAGAGTTAGAGCGAGAGATGGAAGCTCCTGATTTCTGGGATAACCCGGAACGGTCACAGGAGATGATGAAAGAGTTAAAGAGCAAAAAGGATGATGTGGAGACTTATTCCAACCTGACATCCCAGTATGATGACATCGAAACGATGATTGAGATGGGATATGAGGAGAATGATGAGTCTCTGATTCCGGAGATCCAGGAAATGCTGGATGAGTTTCAGCAGACATTTGAACAGATCCGGATGAAAACACTTCTTTCCGGAGAATACGACAAGGACAATGCCATTGTGACATTACACGCCGGAGCAGGCGGAACGGAATCCTGCGACTGGGCAAGTATGCTTTACCGTATGTACACCAGATGGGCAGCGGATAAAGGATACGATGTGGAAGTACTGGATTATTTGGACGGCGATGAAGCCGGTATCAAATCCGTAACGTTTCAGGTAAATGGCGAAAATGCCTACGGTTATCTGAAATCAGAAAAAGGCGTGCATCGTCTGGTGCGCATCTCCCCGTTCAATGCGGCAGGAAAGCGGCAGACTTCTTTTGTGTCTTGCGATGTTATGCCGGAGATCAAAGAAGATCTGGATGTGGAGATCAAAGACGAAGATATCCGTATCGATACTTATCGTTCCAGTGGTGCAGGTGGACAGCATATCAACAAGACCTCATCCGCGATTCGTATTACCCATTTCCCAACGGGTATCGTGGTACAGTGTCAGAATGAGCGTTCCCAGCATATGAACAAAGATAAAGCGATGCAGATGTTGAAAGCAAAGCTGTTTATCCTGAAGCAGGAAGAGAATGCGAAGAAAGCAGCGGGTATCCGTGGCGAAGTAACCGACATCGGCTGGGGCAACCAGATCCGGTCATATGTTATGCAGCCGTATACCATGGTAAAAGATCACAGAACCAATGCGGAGACAGGAAACGTCGGCGCAGTCATGGATGGCGACATTGATCTGTTTATCAACGCATATTTAAAATGGATCACATTAGCTGCATCAGCAGAGGAAAAATAGGCGGGTTTATGACCGCCTATTTTGTTTTATAGACGAAATGTAAGTATTTGTTTTATAGACGAAATGTAAGTATTTGTTTTGTTCAACAGTGCCTCATGTTTTGACAAGAGTGTATACACAAAAATACTTGCATCTACCGTTAGTTTGTGGTAACCTATCCTTGATGTAAAAACAGATGTATCTCTGTCACAAACACTGGAGGCAGAAAATGAAGGAAAAGAGCAGATATTTTGTGCTAAAACAAAAAGCAGTTCCGGAGGTGCTCCTGAAAGTCGTAGATGCGAAGCGGCTGCTGGAATCCGGAAAAGCGGCTTCTGTACAGGATGCTACAGATATGGTGGGCATCAGCAGAAGTTCTTTTTATAAATACAAAGACGATATCTTCCCGTTTCATGATAATGCCAAAGGTCAGACGATTACCATGGTCATTCAGCTGGATGATGAGCCGGGATTGCTGTCACTGGTATTGAAGATTATTGCTGAATTTCATGCGAACATACTTACCATCCATCAGAGTATTCCGGTAAACGGGATCGCATCCCTGACACTGAGCGTGGATGTGCTGCCTGATACCGGCGATGTGGAGCAGATGGTTGCATCCATCGAAAGTCAGGATGGAATACATTACTTAAAGATATTAGCGAGGGAATAACGATGACAAAAATTGCATTATTAGGTTACGGAACCATTGGATCTGGCGTTGCTGAGGTGCTTCGCATCAATAAAGAGAGCATCGCAAAGAAAGCGGGAGATCAGATTGAGATCAAATATATTTTAGACCTGCGGAAATTTCCGGGAGATCCGAATGAAGACAAGATTGTACATGACTATGATGTGATCTTAAACGATCCGGAGATCGCAGTTGTAGTTGAAGCTATGGGTGGCGTAGAACCGGCCTATACATTTACAAAAAATGCGCTCCTTGCAGGAAAGAGCGTGGCTACTTCTAATAAAGCACTGGTAGCAAAACACGGTGCAGAGCTGATTGCTCTTGCAGGGGAGAAAAATCTGAACTTTCTGTTTGAGGCAAGCGTTGGTGGCGGCATTCCGATCATCCGTCCGCTGATTTCCTGTCTGACAGCAGATGTGGTAGAGGAAATTACCGGTATTCTGAACGGAACAACCAACTATATGATGACAAAAATGTCTGAAGAAGGTTCTGAATTTGAGGATGTTCTGAAAGATGCGCAGCAGAAAGGTTATGCAGAGGCAGATCCGACAGCTGATATTGAAGGACATGATGCCTGCAGAAAGATTGCAATCCTGACTTCTCTGGTAAGCGGACAGCAGGTGGATTTTGAGGATATTCACTGTGAAGGAATCACAAAGATTTCTGCAACAGATATCAAATACGCAAAAGCCCTTGGAAGAAGTATCAAGCTTCTGGCTTCCAGCCGTCTGGTAGATGGCAAATACTGTGCCCTTGTTGCACCGTTTATGCTTCCGGTAGAGCATCCGCTGTATCCGGTAAGCGATGTATTCAATGCTGTATTCGTACATGGGAATGTACTTGGCGATGCGATGTTTTACGGAAGCGGTGCAGGCAAACTTCCGACAGCCAGCGCAGTTGTAGCAGATATCGTAGATATCGTAAAACATACCGGAAAACATGTATGGATTGACTGGGAACAGGAAAAACTGGAGCTTGCAGATTATAAAGATGCAGAGTATCGTTTCTTCGTTCGTACCGGAGCAGACCGAAATGCAGTAGAAGCTGCATTTGGAGCTGTTTCTTATGTAGAAGCAGTGGACGGATTAAATGAGACAGCATTTGTGACAGAGCAGATGAGCGGAAAAGCTTACGAGGCAGCAGCTGAGAAGCTTGGCGATATTATCAATATGATTCGTGTGAACTAAATAAGCAGGGATGGTTGAATAAAAATGGCAGTCATCATACGAAAGCCTTTCAAAGGATCAGTATGATGATTGCCATTTTCTTTTTATTATTATAGATTTAATATTAAGACATATTCGTGTAACTTTGTAATGACGTGACAGTCAGCGAATATCCATATAACATGAATGAAATGGTAAATCCTTATCGAAATGCATAAGCATCGTCCGGTCTTAACCCTTCATAAAATACAGTCAGGGCCTGTTTCATATATGGCAGGATCCACAGATATCCGATTCCAAAGGAAAGCAGTCCGAGAATCCAAAGTCCGATAAAGGAGATCATAAGACCGAACAGCCGACCGGTATTTCCTTTCATCAGGCGGAAACTTAAAGAGAACGCTTCTTTGGCTTCCATGTGCTCGTTTTCCACAAGCAGGAAAAGCACCAGTGCGAAGCGCAGCATCAGCAGGATATAGAGAATAAGGCCAATCAGTGTACAGATGGCGGCAATACGAATAGTCTGAATTGCCGGAACCTGTGGCGCTTCTACTGCCGTAAATCCCATATCATTCATCGCTTTCAGCAGATGCATGGAAACGCTTGAGGAGAGAATGCTTTCCGGAATCTGAAACAGAAAGCTGATGAGTGTCAGAATCAGCCCGGAGATCAGAAAACGGTTCGGATTATGTCTCACGGCAAAAGCCAGATCTTTGCTGGTTACCGGCTGACCGGCGGCTGCATTCAGATGCATGCGGTAAAGTCCGGCCTGAAAAAAGATGACCAGCATGGAAATGATGATCATGGCAGCGTAGTAGATGATGTACTGTACGGCGCCGGGACGGATCATCAGCATGTTGGAAAATACTGAACCAAGGATCTGTTGGATCAGGAAAAGGAGCAGTCCACATCCGATGATCGGACTGTAATTCCCAAAAAGCTGTCCACGGGCAGCGGCTTTGATGTTGCGGATATTTCGCGGAGCCATAGAGTTGGTAGTATTGGTGTTGTATTGATTTGAATCATAATAGGATTGTTCCATATTGATATAACTCTCCAATCTGTTAAACTGTAATAGAATATGTTTTTATATTCCGGACGAAATTGATAACATACAATAGAATATATATATTTATATTCCAATGACATCGATAAAGAATATAATAATGAAAATATAAAATGGTATATCAATTGTCAATGATAATTAAGTAAAAGATTCATTTATATTTCCAATGTTGCTGGTATTGTTCTGAATTATAATATTGAACCAGTCGTTTGGGTATAGACAGAATCCGGAAAATGGAAAGGAGGTTGCAGATGCATACACAGAACCAAAAACGAACAACGGAAGATTATCTCTACCTCTTTGGATGGATGCTCCTATTGGTTGTTCTGCTTATCTGTGGATGGCATCATCTACATACCGCATTTACAATGCCTTCCTTTTTACGGATTCTTGGTTTCGGAAGTCCCTGCAAAATACATGAGCTGACAGGCTTTTACTGTCCCGGCTGTGGCGGGACCCGTTCTGTTATCGCCCTGTTTCATGGGCGATTCCTGGTCAGCGCAGTGGACTATCCGTTGACTATTTATGCTGTGGTCATGTATCTCTGGTTTATGATCAGCCAGACGATTCAGCGGGTCAGCGGTGGAAAATACAGGATCGGTCTGCGATGGCGCTCCGGATATCTGTGGGGAGCGCTTGCAATCCTTCTCGCGCATTTTGTCCTAAAAAATGTGATTTATATTGTTACCGGCCTTACCCCATTTCTGCCTGGGTAAACCCAAAATTGGCTGTAAGATAGCTTTTCAGAAAATTTAATGATAAGTTTTCTGAAAGAAATCGTGCACTGTTTCAGACAGGTAGTATCTTACACTATAGCTGATTACTGCATATATTTTTTACAGGCTGTTTCCAATGCCATTCATATAAGTATCCATAATATCATTCGTCTGCTGGATCGTCTGCTGTAAAAATTCATTCAGGCTGCCATACTGCTGGATGATCGTAGTAAAGCTGAACGCATATAAAGCAGCCAGCGCCACAAGTGATATGATGCTGATCACGATACCGGCCCGGGCCTGTGGACACACATGTTCAGCGGAACCTCTGGAGAGGAGTGCGAACAGGATCGCCAGTCCGGCGAAAAATAGGGTGGTTACACCGACACACATTGTCACAAGTCCCAGAACACTGCAGACTAATGCCAGTGTGGAAAAGGTGTTACCGGTTGTTCGTCTGTTCATAGATAAGATCCTTTCATTTGCCGTAGAGAAATGCGTTTTGTTTTTCATAATATCCAGTACATAAATGTGGCTGGAAGGTAACGCAAATCTCCAACATTTTTGTTTGAAATCCATGCGGATTTTTCTGCTTTTTATAAAGTAAAAAGTATTTTAACATGCCTTACAGAAAAAAACAATCATTCCCAGGGGCGGTACTTGAAGATAAACGGCATATTTGATAAAATATTACCGCATTTATAATCCAGAAAACAGAATGGAGAAAATATATGGATATGATCCGTACCTTAGCACAGGAACTTGGAATAAAGACAGGACAGGCAGAGGCCGCAGTAAAACTGATTGATGAGGGAAATACGATTCCGTTTATCGCCCGTTACCGGAAAGAAGTGACCGGCGCATTAAATGACGAGGTGTTGCGTAATCTATATGAACGCCTGAATTACCTGCGTAATCTGGAAGAAAAGAAAGAGCAGGTTATCGGAAGTATAGAGGAACAGGGCAAGCTGACGCCGGAACTGAAGCAGCAGATTCTGGAAGCCCAGACGCTGGTGGCAGTGGATGATCTGTACCGTCCGTATCGTCCGAAACGAAGAACCCGTGCCATTATTGCAAAAGAACGTGGTCTGGAACCGCTGGCAAATATCCTGAGCCTGCAGCAGACTGCGAAAACGATGGAAGAAGAAGCGAAAGCTTATATTAATATAGAAAAAGATGTGGAAACAGTTGAGGATGCCCTTGCCGGAGCTATGGATATTGTGGCAGAAGCGATTTCAGATGAGGCACAGTATCGTCAGTATATCCGTGATATTACGATGAAAAAAGGCGTACTCTCTTCGGAAGCAAAAGATGCGGATGAAGAATCCGTTTATGAGATGTATTACGGATTTTCAGAGCCGGTGGCAAAACTGGCGGGGCATCGCGTCCTTGCCCTGAACCGTGGAGAAAAGGAAAAGCTTCTGACGGTAAAGATTGAAGCGCCACAGGAAGAGATCTTCCGTTATCTGAAAAAGAAGATTATCCGCAGAGACAATCCGAATACGACCCCATATCTGGAACGGACAATAGAGGATGCATACAGCCGTCTGATTGCGCCATCTGTGGAGCGTGAGATCCGAAGTGAACTGACAGAGCAGGCGGAAGACGGAGCGATAAAAGTATTTGGCAAAAATCTGCAGCAGCTTCTTATGCAACCGCCTGTTGCCGGTCAGACGGTACTTGGCTGGGATCCGGCATTTCGTACCGGATGCAAGCTTGCAGTCGTTGATCCGACAGGAAAAGTACTGGATACGGTGGTAATCTTTCCGACTGCTCCGCAAAATAAAGTAGAGGAATCCAAAAAGATCTTAAAGAAACTGATCAAAAAATATGGTATCACATTAATCTCCGTAGGAAATGGAACTGCATCCAGAGAATCTGAGCAGGTTATTGTGGAACTGTTAAAAGAAATTCCGGAGCATGTGCAGTATATCATTGTAAACGAGGCGGGAGCTTCTGTATATTCTGCCAGCAAGCTTGCCACAGAGGAATTCCCTAACTTTGATGTGGGACAGAGAAGCGCGGCATCTATCGCAAGACGCTTGCAGGACCCGCTTGCAGAGCTGGTCAAGATCGATCCGAAATCCATCGGTGTCGGTCAATATCAGCATGACATGAATCAGAAGAAACTCAGCGGAGCGCTGGAAGGCGTGGTGGAAGACTGCGTAAACCGCGTAGGCGTAGATCTGAACACCGCATCTGCCCCTCTTCTGGAATATATTTCAGGAATTTCAGCGACGGTTGCAAAGAACATTGTGGCTTACCGTGAGGAAAACGGTCAGTTTACAGACCGCAAACAGTTGTTAAAAGTAAGCAAACTCGGCCCGAAAGCCTATGAACAGTGCGCCGGATTTTTGCGCATCACAGGTGGAAAGAATCCGCTGGATGCCACCAGCGTACATCCGGAGAGCTATGAAAGTGCGAAAAAACTTCTGGAACTGCTGGGATACTCCATGGAAGATCTGAAAGAACAGAAGCTGAAAGGCATTTCAGCAAAGGTAAAAGATAAAAAGAAACTGGCAGAGCAGCTTGATATCGGAGTGCTTACGTTGGATGATATTTTAAAAGAGCTGGAAAAACCGGCCCGTGATCCCCGTGAGGATATGCCGAAACCAATTTTAAGAACAGACGTATTGGAAATGAAAGATCTGACACCGGGAATGATCTTAAAAGGAACGGTAAGAAATGTCATTGACTTTGGCGCATTCGTAGATATTGGTGTGCATCAGGACGGACTGGTGCATATCTCACAGATTTGTGATCGTTTTATCAAGCATCCGCTGGAAGCAGTTTCCGTGGGAGATGTAGTAGATGTGCAGGTCATGAGTGTGGATCTGAAGAAAAAACGGATTGCATTGACCATGAAAGTGCAGAAGTAGAAAAATTTTCCGTAATAGCCAAAATTAATATAGAAGCTAAAAATAAGCTATAGTTTAGAAAGGTCATATATGATTATAGAGACAAACTCTCCGGAGGAAACCTTTGCTCTGGGAGAAAAAATCGGAACAGAGGCGCAGCCGGGACAGCTGTATACGCTGATTGGCGATCTGGGTGTGGGAAAGACGGTTCTGACCCAGGGAATTGCAAAAGGACTGGGAATTGAAGAACCGATCTGCAGCCCGACATTTACCATTGTACAGGTATACGAGGAAGGCAGAATGCCATTTTACCATTTCGATGTATACCGCATCGGGGATATCGAAGAAATGGATGAGATCGGATATGAGGATTATTTTTACGGACAGGGGTTGACCATGGTGGAATGGGCGAACCTGATCGAAGAGATCCTGCCGGATTCCTATCAGCAGATCACGATTGAGAAAGATCCGGAAAAAGGATTTGATTATCGGAAAATAACGATTGAGGAGGTGCATCGCTGATGAAGATACTTGCACTGGACAGTTCAGGACTGGTGGCCAGCGTCGCTGTTGTAGAAGATGATAATATGCTAGCTGAGTACACCGTCAATTATAAAAAGACACATTCCCAGACATTGCTGCCGATGCTGGATGAAATCGGAAAAATGATCGAACTGGATCTTTCCACTGTGGATGCCATTGCGGTGGCAGCAGGACCGGGATCTTTTACCGGACTGCGTATTGGTTCTGCTACTGCCAAAGGGCTTGGACTTGCACTGGACAGACCGTTGATCTCCGTGCCTACGGTGGATGGACTGGCCTATAATTTATATGGAAGCAGAGACATGGTATGTCCGTTGATGGATGCCAGACGAAATCAGGCATACACAGGACTGTATGAATTCGACAGTGAAGGCATGCATACGATTCTGGAACAGTCAGCCCTTGGCATTAATGAGATTATAGAAAAAGTCAATGCTCTTGGAAGGTCTGTCGTATTTCTGGGGGATGGTATTCCTGTTTTTCGTGCATATATTCAGGAAAACTGTCAGGTACCATATACATTTGCACCGGCGCATCTGAACAAACAGCGGGCGGCAGCCGTAGCTTCTCTGGCACTTGTTCTTGCAAAAGAAGGAAAACTGGAAAATGCCAGAGACCATAAGCCGGATTATCTGCGCCTGTCTCAGGCAGAACGGGAACGGAAAGAGAGAGAAAATGCCGGGAAAAAATAGTGGACAGATAACTCTACGTCAAATGATAGAAGAAGATATAGAAGCAGTCGCCCTGATTGAAGCAGCGTCGTTTACCACACCATGGACAGCACAGGGTTTTGCAGATGCATTGCAAAATCCAAATGCATATTGTCTGGTGGCGGAACAGCAGTCAGCAGAACAGAAGCCGAAAGTAGCAGGATACTGCGTAATATATCACGCAGCGGACGAGGGCGAGATATCCACGATTGCAGTGACACCGGAATCCCGCGGACAGGGTGTGGCAGATACCATGTTTGCTGCTTTGAAAGAAACTTTACCAAAACTGGGACTTGCAACACTGTACCTTGATGTCCGTGTTTCTAATACTCCTGCAAGAAGGCTTTATGAAAAACATGGATTTGTGGAAGACGGCATCCGCAGGCGTTTTTACCGGGAACCGGTGGAGGACGCGATCTTAATGCATTACGCCTTGACTGAATACGAAGGATAGGTTTTGTGTCTGACAGATATTTCCACTGTTGTAAGGACACTGACAGCGTTACAATAAGATATATCCGGGTCATTTTCTAAGTCATTGCTTTGAATATCGTTTTGATATACCGCATCTGGTTTTGTATCGTATGCCGGATGCAGGTATTACAATATCATGGTATATCAATGAGCGGATATAGATGGCTTGATTTGAAAGAAAATGGCAGCACGTTTACGGAAACAGGAGGAATATGCATGCAGAGAGAAGATCAGGTTTATTGTAATTGCTGTGGCAGAAGCCTGCAGAAACAGGGAAATATGTATATCGAAGAATTTATACATATCAAAAAGGATTGGGGATATTTTTCGGATAAGGATGGGATTACCCAGAAAGCGGATATCTGTGAAGAATGTCTGGAAAAATGGATGAGCACATTTCGGATTCCTGTGGAAAGTCTGGAACGCCAGGAACTGTAATCTCTGAAAAATTGCTGTAAAAATGAAATTGAATATTAGAAAGAATAGAGAAAAATAAATGTTAGATGTATGTTTGTTGGGAACCGGTGGAATGATGCCGCTTCCTTATCGAAAATTAACGTCGCTGATGACACGGTATAACGGCAGCAATCTGCTGATTGACTGTGGCGAGGGAACACAGGTTGCCATTAAAGAAAAGGGATGGAGTTTTCATCCTATTGATGTAATCTGCTTTACCCATTATCACGCAGATCATATCAGCGGTCTTCCGGGGTTGCTCCTGACCATGGGAAATGCAGAACGTACCAAACCGGTTCTGATGATCGGCCCGCGGGGACTGGAACGGGTGGTCAATGCATTGCGTACCATCGCACCGGAACTGCCGTTCCCCATTGAGTTTCATGAACTGACCCAGAAAGAAGAAACGCTGGAAGTCTGCGGTTACCATATCCACGCATTCCGTGTGAACCATAATGTAACCTGTTACGGATATTCACTGGAGATTCCACGGGCAGGGCGTTTTGATGTGGAACGGGCAAGATCTCAGGGCATTGAACAGAGATACTGGAGCCGTCTGCAAAAAGGGGAAACTCTGGAAGTGGATGGCAAAATGCTGACTCCGGATATGGTTCTCGGACCGGATCGAAAAGGCATCAAAGTGACTTATTGTACCGATACCAGACCGACGCCTGCTATTACAGAAAATGCGAAACATTCAGATTTGTTTATCTGTGAAGGCATGTATGCGGAAAAAGAAAAAGAAGCAAAAGCAAAACAGTACAAGCATATGACTTTTTATGAGGCAGCAAAAATTGCTTCCGCAGCAGAAGTTTCCGAAATGTGGCTGACCCATTTCAGCCCGTCTCTGGTGCATGCGGAAAATTATATGGGTGCGGTACAGCGAATCTTTTCCAATGCACAGCTTGGAAAAGATGGAAGATCCGTGGAACTGGATTTTCTGGAAGACTAAAGACAACCTTATGCAGAATCGGCAGGTTTTGCAGGTAGAATGATAAGAGTAGAGAGTATCTTATTAAAATTAAAAAAATGTAAGTAGAGGTCTGCATCAGAAATGATGCAGGAAAGGATAAAGGAACAGGAAAAGATGGAAGAACAAAAAGAAATGACCCGGGAAAAAGACATTCTGATTCTTGGAATCGAGAGTTCCTGCGATGAGACAGCAGCATCGGTCGTAAAAAACGGAAGAGAAGTGCTTTCCAACGTGATCTCTTCTCAAATCGCACTTCACACACTGTATGGTGGAGTCGTTCCGGAAATCGCATCCAGAAAACATATTGAAAAGATCAATCAGGTCATTGAAGAGGCGCTTGCTCAGGCAAATGTGAAATTGGATGATATTACGGCAGTAGCGGTAACCTATGGTCCGGGACTGGTAGGCGCGCTTCTGGTAGGCGTTGCAGAGGCAAAAGCAATCTGCTATGCAAAAAAACTGCCACTGGTGGGTGTGCATCACATTGAGGGACATATCAGTGCTAACTATATTGAAAATAAGGAACTGGAACCGCCATTTATGTGTCTGGTAGTTTCCGGCGGTCATACCCATCTCGTAAACGTACAGGATTATGGCAAATATGAGATCCTTGGCCGTACCAGAGACGATGCGGCAGGAGAGGCTTTTGATAAAGTAGCCCGTGCTATCGGACTGGGTTATCCGGGCGGACCGAAGATTGAGAAGGCAGCCAGAGAAGGAAATCCGGAGGCAATGGATTTTCCACGGGCAAAAATCGATGACAATCCATATGATTTTAGTTTCAGTGGCGTAAAATCAGCCGTACTGAACTATATCAACGGATGTAAAATGAAAAATATTCCGATCGTGCAGGCGGATATTGCAGCATCTTTCCAGAAAGCGGTTACTGATGTGCTGATCTCCCATGCCATTACTGCGGCAAAAGAACATGGCGTGAAGAAGCTTGCTATCGCCGGAGGTGTGGCATCCAACAGTGCATTGCGGGAAGGCATGCGTGCAGCCTGTGAGAAAAACGGAATCGCATTTTATCATCCGTCTCCGATCTTCTGTACAGATAATGCGGCAATGATCGGTGTGGCAGGTTATTATGAGTATCTTGCAGGAACCAGACATGGATGGGATCTGAACGCGATTCCGAATCTGAAACTGGGTGAAAGATAACATATTCCATATAAGATTTCATGGGACATTAGTATAGATAATTGTGTGGACAATATTATTTAGAAGCGGAAATTTATTGGCACAGAGAAAGGAAAAGCAGGCAGATGAGTAAAAAACATACAGCCATAGTATTGGCTGCAGGAAAAGGCAGCAGGATGCAGAGTGCAGTACCGAAGCAATATCTGGAACTGTGCGGAAAACCGGTGTTATATTATTCGCTGGCTGCTTTTGAGGAAAGTTTTATCGATGAGATCATTCTGGTCACGGGTAAAGATGATATTTCCTATTGTAAGGAGCAGATTGTAGAGCGATACGGCTTTCAGAAGGTAACCGAGATCATAGCAGGAGGCGCAGAACGTTATCTTTCTGTGTATCAGGGACTGCTGGCTGCAGAAGAAGCAGACTATGTCTATATCCATGATGGAGCCAGACCTTTTGTAGATGCAGCGATCCTGTCAGATGCGAAAGCATGTGTAGAACAGTATCAGGCATGTGTTGCGGGCATGCCTGTAAAAGATACGATCAAGATCGTGGATGCAGAAGATTTTGCAAAAGAGACCCCGGAACGGAAATATGTGTGGCAGGTACAGACCCCACAGGTGTTTTCATATGCATTGGTACGGGAAGCGTACGATATGCTGATGGAAGATCAGGATGCATATTCTGTTACCGATGATGCCATGGTAGTGGAAACGATGCTGAACTATCCGGTCAAGCTGTTTCAGGCATCTTATAAGAATATTAAAATAACCACACCGGAGGATCTGCAGATTGCAGAACTGTTCGTTCAAAGGTAACAATATGGCTTTGTGATTTATAAAGTACTTATATACAGAATGAAAACCTCGGAAAAAGTATATTGCGGTTTTGTATTCCTAGGAAAGAAATGATATCTTTGCGGTATTTGATATTTTATAGCGAAATAGAAATGTACTTTACAATGTTATCATTTTGCAGAATTAGGTACTTTGTATACAAGCGTATATTAGGCGGGGGAAATGTAGGGCAATTAACAGTAAAATCAGGATAAATAAAAAATGTCCGCATGCCCCCATTCAAAGTGGAAATAAACTTTTCACTTCAGTGTAAATAAAAAATGTAAAAAAATTGAAAAATGTTGTTGACAAGACGGTGGTTTGCAGATATAATAATTTTTGTTCTGCGAAAGACAAGAGCAATTCGGAGAGATATCGAAGTGGTCATAACGAGGCGGTCTTGAAAACCGTTTGTCCGAGAGGGCGCG
>OLRJ01000348.1_pt1 | contig 47997 bp, 39 predicted proteins | sample 1672741 | NCBI WGS metagenome assembly OLRJ01 (sample SAMEA3136719, study PRJEB25190) | human gut metagenome | biome: human gut; feature: human-associated habitat; material: faeces | place: Austria | collected 2013 | reverse complement strand
TTATACTCGTGCAGGCGCTTCACCTGCACATCAAAAATGGAATCCGGGTCCAGCACCACGCCGTTCTGCTTCTTCACCACCTTGGCAAAGCGCTCTTTGTTGGCGCGCTTGATCTTTTGCAGCTGGTCCAGCACTGCCGGGTCATCCTTGTAATCCCGCAAGGTCAGCAGGCGGTCGCTGTGCTTAATAAAGTCGTCACCGATCAGCTCCGTTAAATAATCGGTCAGCTGCGGGTTGGACTGGCACAGCCAGCGGCGGAAGGCAATGCCGTTGGTTACATTGGTAAACTTGGCCGGGGTGATGGTGTAGAAGTCGTGGAACACCGTATCCTTCAAAATCTCGCTATGCAAAGCAGACACACCGTTGACGCTGTGAGAGCCGGCCACGCACAGGTTGGCCATACGCACGGCGCCGCAAGAGATCACAGCCATACGCTCCACCTTGTCTGCGTCATGGGTAGCGCCCCAAACAAAGGCACGGAAGCGGTTGTCGATCTCCTTGGTGATCTCATAAATACGGGGCAGCAGGCGCTTGTACAGGTCCTCGCTCCAGCACTCCAGCGCCTCTTTCATCACCGTGTGGTTGGTGTACGCCATCGTTTCGGTTACCAGTTTCCAAGCAGAGTCCCAATCATAGCCGCACTCGTCCAGCATAATGCGCATCAGCTCCGGAATGGCCAAGGTGGGGTGGGTATCGTTAATATGGATCGCCACCTTCTCCGGCAGATTATCCAGCGTGCCGTACTTGGACAGGTGACGGTGAATAATATCCTGCACAGAGGCGGACACCAGGAAATACTGCTGGCGCAGGCGCAGGGACTTGCCCTCCGCCGTGTTATCTGCCGGATACAGCACCTTACTGATGGTCTCTGCCATGGCAGACTGTTCCATAGCCTTAATATACTCGCCCTGATTAAACAGACTCATATCCAGTGCAGGCTTGCGAGCCGCCCACAGGCGCAAACGAGCCACACCGTCGCCCAAACCGCTTACATACATATCATAGGGCACAGCGATCACGGTGTTGCAATCCCGCATCGTGACGGTATGGTACTCACCGTCCCAGCTTTCATCGACCCAGCCTTCAAAACTGACAGTCTGGGCGCGCTCCTCACGGGGCACTAACCAAACCTCTCCGCCGGGCAGCCAAAAGTCCGGCAGCTCCGTCTGCCAGCCGTCTACCAGCTTCTGCTTAAAAATACCGGCCTCATACCGAATGGAATAGCCCATAGACTGATAGCCGTCAGAGGCCAAACCGTCCAGATAACAGGCAGCCAGGCGACCCAAGCCGCCGTTGCCCAAACCGGCATCCGGCTCCTCATCGTACAGCTGCTCCAGCTTTACATCAAAGCCGGCCAGCGCCTTTTCAAAAGTCTCAGTCAGACCCAGGTTATACAAGTTGTTCTTTAAGGAACGCCCCATTAAAAACTCCATACACAGATAATAGATCTGCTTAGAGTCCTGACCCTCAGCCTGATGGCGGAACTGGCTGTTTTTTTCGCTGAGCATCTCCCGCAGGATCATGGCCACAGCCTTATAATATTGTTCATTGGTGGCGTCTGCCGGCGTAACGCCGAAGAAGTGACTGAGTTTGTCGTTGATCCGTCGCTTTGCTTGCGCCACAGAAATCGTTGATTTCATACAAAACCTCCAAAAATTATTATAAATCACGCAAATAATCGTGTTCCATTTGTAGATTATATACTAAAATCGTCTGTAATTCAATACCAAGCCGCTAAAAGAGCCTATGCACGAAACATTTCTCTTATTCTTCCTCTGTTTTCGGCTTTTTCAGTTTGGACAGCATCTTGGTCGTCACCAGTTTGTACAGCTCTACCACCTGATACCAGTTCATTCCCAACATCAGGGCAAACAGCAGTGCCTCTGCCACATAGAACCACATACCTTGCAAGCACAGCGCCGCCACCGTTTGGGCCACCAGCACCACGGTTTGGCAGGTAAGCACCACCGGCTGGTAGTTGATCTTAATGAATCGGCGCGTATCCCGACTGCGGGTCAGGAACACGACCACAAAGGCGCAGGCAGTGGCAACGGCCGCACCGTTGGCACCCATACGGGGAATCAAAATCAGGTTCAGCACCACATTGGTGACTGCACCGGTGAGGGCAGTTACCATCGCCATAATATTCTTTTTCTCCGCCATATAGATAGAGGCCAAAAAGTTCACCAGACAAGAGAATACGGTGGAGATGATCAGCACCGGCACATACTGCCAAGAGTCAAAATACGCGTCTGCCACCAAAACTTTTGTAATAATCTTACAAGTCAAAATCAGGAAAGAAGCCACAAAGAAGGTGCCGCCACAGTACACCCGAAAGATCTTGGAGAAAAACCGGGCGGTATCTTTATTGTTATACTCATCCACCGCAGACAGTTGCCAGGCGTCTGTAAATACAGACGCGCACATAATCACCAAATTAGGAATCTTAGACGCGGCGGAATACAGACCGTTGGCAGAAGAGCCCACAAAATAAGTAACCATATAGCGGTCAGACACATTGATGATCCACCACAAGATAATGGTAGGGATCATGGGCACACAGTAGCGCAGCATATCCCGCCCGGTCTGGCGGCGCACGCCCTTAAAGCGCACATAACGGTACAGCTTGGCAGTTACGGTAAAGAACAGCACAGAGCAGAAGTCCGACGCCACGATGGCCAAAATATAGCCGGTAACCCCCCACTTAAACACGCCCAAGAACAGCATGGTAAACAGCAGATAGGTCACGGTAGCCAAAATACCGTCAATGGCAAACAGCTTTACGTGACCGGAGCCGCGCACAAACTGCTGGCACAGCTGGCGAAAACCGGAGGTGAGCACAAACACATAAATGAGCACCAGGTAATCGCCCAGCTTAAAGTCGTTGATTTTAATTAAACTGATCGGGTACGCAAATAACAGAAAGGCCAAAAAGCCCACCAGGGTCACCCGCACGCCTACGGTAAACACATCGCTCTTGCGCTCTGCCTTGTCCATAGAAAAGCGCAGGGCTGCCGAGTTGACGCACAAAAAGGCAATGGGTATGATCACATTGCCCGTCTGCTGGATCAGATCCGCCGCGCCGTAGCTGCCCGTGGTCATCATACGGGTGACAAAGGGCATCAGCAAAAACGACAGAATTTTAGACGAAAAGGTGCCAATGGCAAAGATAATGGTATTGGAAGCGAGTTTTTTGTACTTATCCACTGTGTTTCGTTCCTTTACTCCCAGGAATTAGTAGGACCATTTTCCGCTGCGGAAGTCCATGGTATTGTCTGCCGAGGCAGAGGTGTAAATGCAGGAGGCGCGGTACACACTGCCGCCGCTCTCCGTCTTTTTGCCGATCAAAAAGATATACTGATAGCCGCAGGCCACCGCTACGGTGCCGGACTTGTCCGCACCGGAGGCGGTGAGCATCACCTTTTTGGCGCCGGAGTTCATATTCAGCTCCATTGCCCGGGCGGCTCCGCTCTCATAATCGGTATAATACAGCCGGTTGCCGTACACCACCGGGTAATCGGTGGAACGCACATGCTCCAGCAAGGTCACGGCCTTTTGGCTGCCGAACTTTTGGCGAACCAGATCATACTTGTCCTCCGACCGGCGCTGATAATAGTAGAAATAGCCGTTTTCCAGCGCCATAGAACGCACTTCGTCATTCTCCGTTGCGGCACGGAAGTGGGTGCTGTTGCCGCCGGTCTGCCCCACGGTCAGGTACTCCACCTCGCCGGTCAGGTTGTCCGTCTCCGTAAAATACACATCGGTAAGCGAAATGCCGACCAGCGCCAGTTTTTTGTCTGCCCCCGCTGTATAAAGCAAGGTCTTGTCCCCTGCCGCCGTCACGGTGTACAGAGAGTCGCCGGTCAGGCAAAACAGCCGATCGTTGTAGCCGTAGGCCAGGCGCGCGTCGGGGAGCAAAGTCACGGCATTGCCGCCGGAGACGGAAAGTTTTTGCAGCTTCTTGCTGCCTTTATCAATATAGTAGAGGAAATCGCCCACAATATTCAGGCAGCAGGCATTTTTCACGCCCTTCACCTTGGTGGTGGTTTCCTCTGTCGGAGCAAAGCGGTAAATACCCTGACCCGGTGCGGCAAAATAGATATACGCACCATTAAAGGTCACTGCTCCATGGGTTTTATTCAGAATATTGCCCACCTGACTGCCTTGCTTGGAAGTGTCAAACGCAAAAGCGGAGGCATCCTTGTAATCGGCGTAAGTCGGTTTCTCCGTAGTGGGCGGCGCAGTAGGTGCCTGCGTAGTGGGCGCCGTGGTGGTGCGACCCAGCACATTCTCCTGCACAAAGGTCACAGCCTTGTCCGGCACCAAAAGGGAAAAATCAAAATCCGGCTTGCAGATCTTAACGGTAATCAGAAAGGCCGCCAGTGCCACCACCAGCACACCCAGCACCATAAAAAAGCGCTTGGTGCGGGCACGGCGCTGATTTTGCTTCCGCCGGCGCAGCCGCTCTTTTTCTACTGTCTGATTCATTTTATCGCACCTGTCCGTTGCCAAAGATCAAGTATTTAGTAGTAGTCAGGGCACGCAGACCCATGGGGCCGCGGGCGTGCAGCTTTTGGGTAGAGATTCCGATCTCCGCCCCCAGGCCAAACTCCGCCCCGTCAGTAAATCGGGTGGAGGCGTTCACATACACCGCCGCAGAGTCCACCCGCTGCAAAAAGCGGCGCGCGCTCTCCTCGTCCCGGGTGATGATGGCCTCGCTGTGGCCGGTGGAGTGCACATTGATAAAGTCAATGGCCTCGTCCACGCTCTTCACCGTCTTTACGCTGATAATATAATCCAAATACTCGGTATAAAAATCTTCTTCCGTGGCGGGCACCAAGCCGTCGCAGGCCTGCATGGCTCGGGCGTCGCCCCGCATTTCCACATTCTTTTCGTCCAGCCGCAACTTAATGGCCGGCAGGGCGTGGTCAATAATATCCCGGTGGATCACCAGGCTCTCACAGGCGTTGCATACGCCGATCCGCTGGGTCTTGGCGTTAAAGATAATGTCTGCCGCCATATCCACGTCCGCCGTGGCGTCCACATAAATATGGCAGTTGCCGGAGCCGGTCTCGATCACCGGCACAGTGGCATTCTCGCACACGGCAGCAATCAGTCCCTTGCCCCCCCGGGGGATCAGGCAGTCGATATAGCCCTTCATATGCATCATCTCGGTAGCAGAAGCCCGGGAGGTGTCCTGCACCAGCGCCACAGCGTCCTGCACAATGCCTGCGTTAAACAGGGCATCCCGCATCACCTGAGCCAGCATGCGATTGGAGTGAATGGCCTCTTTGCCACCCCGCAGGATCACGGCGTTGCCGCTTTTTAAGCATAGAGCAGCGCCGTCCACCGTTACATTAGGCCGAGCCTCATACACAATGCCGATGACCCCGATAGGCACGCTAACCTTTTCCATATATAGGCCGTTGGGTCGGGTCTGGCTCTCCAGCACGCGACCGCACGGGTCCGGCAGGTCCGCCACATCCTGACAGCCCTGGGCCATACCCTCGATCCGGTCGCCGTTTAGCGCCAGCCGATCCAGCAGTGCCGGGGACATACCGTTTGCCTTACCGGCTTCCAAATCCAGTGCATTGGCAGCCATAATCTCTGTCTGCCGCGCCCGCAGCGCATCAGCAATCGCCAGCAGCCCTGCATTCTTTTCCTCTGTTGTCAGGGTAGCCAGCACACCGGCTGCGTGCTTCGCACGGATCCCCATTTCTCTCATCTTTTCATCCATTGCATTCACCTGCTGTTCGCTTCAAAATAGGTGCCGATGGGCTGCCCGTCCAACACCTTATAAATAGCCGTGGGTCGCTCTCCATTCATAATAATCACCGGAATACCGGCGCCGGTGGCGATCTCCGCCGCCCGAATTTTCGTTGTAAAGCCGCCGGTGCCCTTGCTGCCGGCACCCCCGGCTACGGCGTACACATCGTCGTTGATCTCTGCCACACGGCCGATCAGGCGCGCGTCCTCATTCTCTGCCGGGTTGGCGTCAAACAGGCCGTCCGTATCGGTAAGCAGGATCAGCAGATCCGCCCCGATCAGTTGAGCCACTGTGGCAGACAGGCAGTCGTTGTCACCGTGGAGCAGCTCCTCAACAGACACGCTGTCGTTCTCATTCACAATGGGCAGGGCATCATATTCCAGCAGCTGATTAAAGGTGTCCACCAAATGTGCCTTTTCCTCCGGGTGATTTAAGGTGTAGACGGTAAACAGCAACTGGCTCACCACCACGCCGTACTCGGAAAACAGCTTGTCGTAGAGGAACATCAGCTCGCACTGCCCCACCGCCGCGCAGGCTTGCAGCCCGCTGGTATGGTCCGGCCGCTCATGCATGCCCAGCTTACCGGCACCGATACCCACGGCGCCGCTGGACACCAGCACCACCTGATGACCGGCGTTCTTCAGATCTGCCAGCACAGATACCAGCTTGGCCATCCGGGCAATATTGGTCTTGCCTGTGTCGTGGGTCAAAGTGGATGTGCCTACTTTGACCACAATGCGTTTTTTCTCCGTCAACTTCATTATACACTGCTCCAGGTTACATAATCAGTTACAGTATACCATACTTTAGCCCTGGAGTTAAGATTTTTTTGTATGTTTTTCAAAATTCCGTCAAAAATAGAAAAAGAAATGCGGCGGCAGCACAGCGCTGCCCCAAGGGAATGAGGAATGATTATGACAAAGCGAAGCTCCGTGCGACTGCTGTCCTTCGGTTTGCTGCTGGCGGGTATTTTGATCATCTATGCCATCACCGGCACCGTACAGGCTGCCCAGTACCGGGCGCGGCTGGAAAGCACCTATCGCCAAAGCCTGTCTGCCCTGGCAGAGGACCTGGAGGGCATTGAGACCGATCTGACCAAAAGCGTCTATGCAAACGGCGCCGCCACCCTGTCTGATGTAAGCCGAGATCTGTCTCAACAGGCCAATCAGGCCAAGGACTCTCTGTCCCGCCTGCCGGTGGAGCAGATGAACCTGGCAGGCACCTATAAATTTCTAAGCCAGACCGGTGACTACGCCACTTATCTCAGCAAAAAAGTCTATGCCGGCGAGGTGGTCACCGCCAAAGAGCACGAAAATCTGCTCCGGCTGCTGCAATACGCCACCAAATATAAAAACAGCGTGACCCAAATGGTAGAAATTTGCAATCACGGCGGCCAGATCACTAAGCGCGATGTAAAGTCTGCGGACGGCACCCGTCTGCCCGCCATCAGCACAGACTTTTCCACCGCGGAGGAAGCCTTTGAGAACTACCCCACCCTGCTATATGACGGCCCCTTTGCAGACGCGGTACTGCACAAAGAACCGCAGCTGCTCAAAGGGCAGGACAAAATCAGCAAGGACGCTGCCGCCAAGATCGCTGCCAAGGCGCTGGGGTGCAATGAGACCCATCTAAACCGATTGGAGGACGAAGCCGGGCGTATGCCTGCCTATGTGTTCACCAAAGGGCAACAAACGGTAAATGTGACCAAAAGCGGCGGGTATGTCAGTTCCATTCTCTTCGGCGGCAAAATCAGTACCAAGGCCATAGATGAAAAAGAAGCGATCAAGCAGGCAGCCGCCTATTTGAAGAAACTGGGCTACCCAGATATGCGCTCCACCTATTACGCCGCCGACAGCAATATCTGCACCGTCAATTTTGCCTACTGCCGAGACGGAATACTCTACTATACAGATCTAATCAAAGTTGGCGTGTCCCTGCGGGACGGCAGCGTGGTATCGCTGGAGGCCCGGGGCTATATCACCAACCACCATCGGCGGAATGTGCCCACCTTTACCGTATCGGAAAAGGCAGCCACCGCCAAGATCAGCCCCTATTTGGAGGTGAGGAGCACCAAAAAGTGCCTGATCCCCAAGGAGGACGGCCGGGAGGTAGCCTGTATTGAGGTGCTTACGCATTCGGCAGACACCGGAGAGGACGCGCTGGTGTACCTGAACGCCGCCACCGGTGCGGAAGAGGACATTCTTCTGCTGCTGTACAGCGATCATGGCACCCTAACCAAATAAAACGCATAAACCCGGCGCCGCCGGGCAAAATAAAACCGAAAGGAAGGCAACACCATGAAAAACCGATTGATGATTTTAGCACTGGCCGTGACCGTGCTGGCAACCGTGCTGCTGGGCTGCGCCAAGCAGGAGGAAAATCCCACCACAGAACCGGACACCACCGTCAGCGAAACCACCACACAAGAGGAAACCACAGCAAAAAGCCCCGGCGAGGCACTGAGCGAGGGCGCATCTGAGGCCGGCTCCAAGGTGCGTGAAGGCGCCACCGATCTTAGCGAGGCCGCCTCTCGTGCCGGGGAGACCGTATCCCGTGCCCTGGAATAAAGCGAAAAAGAAAAGGACTTGTTCATCAGAACAAGTCCTTTTTTTATACCTGAAAGCGCCGCCGCATAAACGGGAGTCTTGGCGTAATCATTCGTAAAATCCGATTTCGGCAATATTCGGGGTGCTGCGGCTTTGGCGGATCACCAAGCGCACGCCTAGGCAATTCAATCCCCGGCGCAGCCGCACAATTTTCTTCATACCGATCACCGTGCCCTTGTAAATGCGCTTCATCTTGCCGTTTGGCTTCTTAGCCCACAGTTCAAAGGCCTCCACCCGCTGGCTCTTGCGAATCTCCTCGGACAGAATCACATATTTCAACTTATGTACACTGTCAAAATCAAAATCGATATACCCCTGCTCCGGCTGTAATTCGCCCAGCTGGTATGTGATGATCGGGTGCTCGGTCATCTTGCGAATGGCCTGGCCCATCCCTTTCAAGGCGTGGGCGTCTCTCGGATGGATCACGCCCTTATTGGTAGGCGGCACATTCAGCAGCAGGGTGCAGTTGTTGCCCACAGAACCAAGATACAGCTTAAACAGTCTACGCGCGCTCTTAACCGTGCGGTCCTCATTCTTGGACCAGAACCAACCCTTACGGATGGACACATCCACCTCCGCCGGATACCAAATCAGATCCCGCGCCATAGACAGCACCTTGCGGCTGCCCAGATCCTCGTCCATATTGTCCAGCTTTTTCAGTGCGGCAGCGTCGCCCTCACCATGTTGGCTCTTCTCATGCGTCTTTTCAGCGTCTGCCAGGCGAGCAGGCACCACACAGAACTCGCTTTTGCGGGTCTTGCCGCCTTCGTTGCCCACCCAGCGCACATCCGGGCCGCAAATGGAAATCAGCGCGTCCGGCTGCAGTTTGCGGATCAGGGCATAATATCGCGCCCAATCATACTCAAAGTTCGGCACATCGGCGCCTTTCGCACCGTCAAACCAAACCTCACTGATATGGCCGTAATTGGTAAGCAGCTCCGTTAACTGATTGCAAAAATAATCATTATAATCCGGGGTACCATAGGTGGGCTCGTGCATATCCCAAGGAGAAAGATACACGCCAAAATCCAGTCCGCCGGCAGCGCAGGCGTCAGACACCTGCTTCACAATATCGCCGTCAAAGTCCGTGTTCTTTACACTGAACGATGTGTATGCACTGGGCCACAGACAAAAACCGTCGTGGTGCTTACAGGTAAGAATGATACCGCTGGCACCGGCAGCCTTCACCGTGCGCACCCATTGCTCCGGCTTGATCTTCTTAATGGTAAAGTCCTGCACCGTTTCTTTGCCGCTGCCCCACTCCCGCTGATTGGCAGTATTCATACCAAAGTGCATAAAGCAGTAAAAAGGCTGCTGTGCCAAGTGAACCTGGTTGGGGCGCGGCACCACGCCAATGTAACGCTCCACTTCGCTGTCATTCAGCGGCACACCGCCGTTGGTGGTGGTCCAGTTCTGGTCAAAATTCGGCTTCATCTTATTCCCTCTCTCTTCCTCGGTTGTAGCAACTGAAATAGCGACCTTTATCGCCCATATACCAAGGCAGTTTCATACGCAGGTAACGCAGTTTGTCCCCCAGGCGCATAGTGTAGTCAAAGGGGCGATCCTCGACCCGGTCATAAAGCGGGGTTGCACAAGGCACAGCCACCGTATTCAGCTCTGTTGCAGCCAAAACCAGTGTTTCTTCATCCCGGGGCAATACCACTGTGTCGCCGCCCTGCACATTTAAGATCAAAATATAGAAGTACAGCTCCTTGGCAATGGCGTCCGTACCGTCTGCGTTATGGCTGTGGGTACTTACATACCCCAGCTGTCCCTCTTGAATATGGGCGGTCTCGTGCAGATCGTACAGATCCCAGCTTGCAAAACGCCGGGTACGGCTCAGTACCGAGCAAGGCACCGTTTTTCCACCTACAGTAAAGTCTAAAATCCGATTACTGTCCGCAGACAACAGCAGCGCCAGCCGGCGGGTATCTTTCTTTAAGGTCAGGGTCTGACCGGCAAGGCGCAAGGCGTTCTTGCCGTCCTTTGCAATAGCAAAAGGAATACCGGCAGCCGTGACCTGATCGCCGATCCGCTCCGCAGGAATAGACAGGGGCAGCTCGCCCTGCTCGCCTTGCTTGGTGATCAACTGCACGTTCATAGGCAGTGTGAGAGGCGTTGCCTTGGCAGCGTGACCCACCTGCGGCGCCGGTTGCAGCCGTAGGGCAAAGGTCTTAATCTGATACGGTGTAAAGTCCGTAACCAGGCAGCCGTCTTTTACCGTTGCCGGGCCTTTTTCTTCTTCAGAGGCAAACAGCTCTCGGGCTTCTGCCACGCCGGCACCCAGGCGCAGGGCGTAGTGCTCCACTGGCGTACCGGCGCCCTCGTTCAAGCGCACCACGATCTCGTCGCCGTCCTCTGCGAACTTCATTGCCCGCAGCACCACCTGGGGGTGAGAGGCATGTCCAAAACTGTACGCAGTACCCAGCACGCCCGGGTGCTTTGGCTCCACATACCCGGTCAGGGGCTGCAAAAAGGCACGGGCTTGATTTTGCGTATCGGCGCCCACCTGCCCTTTATGGGAGAACAGGGCATAGCTGTATCGGTTCAGTCCCAGGTCCATCATAGATTGCATGGAATCGATCCGGTAATTGCGTACCGGGCTGTGCAGCACGGTCATACGCAGGGTATTGTCCTTATATTTGTCCCAGCCGTACTTGCACTCGCTAAGCACAGACACGCCCCAGTCGCCGCTTTTATCCGTCAGATCCACCCAGTTTTGAGCAGGCACTTCAAACAGCTTTTCCGTCATATTTCCCCGGCGAATGGCGCCCAGCCCCAGGTCAAAGGTAGCCTCCGGGTTGGTGCAGGCAAATGCAAATTTGTTCTTTGCCATCGTGTGCAGACTGCGCCACTCGATCTCAGAATACACCTCTACCCGGCTGCCGCCGTCGGTGAGGGCAATGATATTCTTAAAGGTAGAGTCCCCATCCTTTTGCTCCACACAGAAGGACACCCGCGCCGGGCCTTTTTCCTGAATGGTCACCGTCACCGGGTTTGGCAGGCGGTCCGGGTCCTTGTTGGCTTCTTTATAATTCATTTCCCAGGCAGGCCAGGGCTTAGAGCCGGTGTACTTAAACAGTCCCAGGCTGATGGGCTCCGACAGCAGTTCCTGCTCGTCCATTTCTTTGTCCAGGATGGAGGTGATGTTGCCCTTTTTGTTCAGGCGCACAACGTATTTTTGGTTCTCCATCTGATTTTCGCCGCTGATGGACAGGCTGCCCCGCAGACGGCAGGGCACATCGGAGGGCCGCACATCATAGACCGCAAAGCCCAAGGCAGGCACCGTGGCAACAAATACCAGCTCCGCCGTGCCATTCTCGTAGCGGTTCACCTGACTTTTCACTTCCCTGCCCTTGGGGTCGTATACCCGCGCACAGGCCTTGGGCCAGTGGGGCAGCTCCAGAGTCACCGCATCCGTGCGGGCCACTTCCAGACTGTTAAATACCGTCACCGGCGTGCCGGCGCAGAAGTCCGTTTTCAGCAGACTGCCCACAGACCCGGCAGCTTGGGTCAACTCACCGGCAAAGCCGTTCATGGCCATACCGTAGTCGTTCCAGCTGCGGCGATAGGCGCGCTGCACGGAGGTGCCCGGCAGATCATCGTGGAACTGATGAGCGATGGTACGCTTCCAGTTCAGCTCCATAGCCTCTTTATTGTAATGGGCGGTGCCCAGATAATCCGCCACTACGCCGGAACGCTCCGCCATATCCGCCAGTTCCTGGCAGCGGCGGTTCCAGCGCTTACCCACGGCCCGGGAAGTGTAGCCGCCAACGCCGTGATTTTGCATCACCAGTTCCGTCTCCCACCGGGGCAGCTTGGCTTTTTGCTCCGGGGTCAGCTGGGCGTTCAGGTCACGGAACAGATCATCCGCACCGGACGCCAGCACCTGCACATCGCTGTCTTTGTTTTTGTTGATCTCCTGCTCTACAAAGGCCACAGAGGCTTCCTTGGGCGCACCGCCCCGATCGCCGATCCCGTGAAAAATCATAGTGCTGTTCAGATCGTATTTTTCGTTTTCATCCAGCTTTTGCTGCACAAAATCCCAGTCCCGCAGCTTCTTCAGTGTAAAGTAATAATCGTGAGGGTTCAGACTGGCCAGCACCTGCGCGCCGTCCGGCCCTTGCCACACGCCAATATCAAAAGGAATGCCGTAGGCACCGCCCCAACCCAGCTTTTGGGTCGTAAAGCCCATCAGGTTGGCGTGGGCTATAATGCTGGGCAGCGCCCAACCGAAGCCAAAGCAGTCCGGCAGATAAATATCCACTGAGCGCTTGCCGAATTTTTTCTCAAAATAGCGATTGCCGTAAAGAATATTTCGAAAGAGTGCCTCCGGCGACGGCACATTCACATCGCCATTCTCAAAGGCGGAGCCGCAAACGCTCCACCGCCCCTGGGCAATATAGTCCCGCATTTTGGCATACAGTTCCGGGTAATATTCCTCCATCAGCTCGTAACGATAGCTGCCCTCAAAATTGAAGTGATAGGTGGGATATTTTTGGAACAGTGCAAAGTTGTCCACCAAGGTATTGTAGATGTACCGGGACACGGTGGTCTCAAAGTCCCAGGACCAAATGGTATCCAAGTGGGCCGTAGCCACAGTATAGATTTTTTTTTGCATCGGAAGTCCCCCTTATGTGGTCATTGTATCATTATTTTCAGGGGATTGCAACACTGTACTGCCCCATAGAAATAGGAAAAGGCATAAGAATTGCAGATATTTCAATCGTGTCATTGGCACTTGCCTGTTTATTCGGTTTAATCATAACCGGTGCGCAAATCGGCTGGGGTCCGTTTGTTTCTCTTTACAGCTGGGAAAAAGAAGTTAATCCTATTGCCGAAAAATAGGACGCAAGTGAAAGACAGAGCAGGTGTGCCGAGAATACGCTTTCACGATTTACGACACAGCTTTGCCACCTTATCCGTTAAAACCGTATCGCACATGCTTGGTCACACAGACGCAGATTTTACAATGAACACCTATATGCACGTAACGGATTCCATGCAAGAAAATGTTGCAAACACAATGGGAAATTTACTCGGCGAAAATGTGGCAAATTCATAAATGGTCAATAGATGGTCTTTGGCTGAAAATCAAATAAACGAACAAAATCTCACTCCGTAAAAAAGAGCGAGATTTTTTTGTTGCATATTGAATTTTGAAATTCTTTTCTGAAAAGGAAAAAACCTGCGAAAACACCGTGTTTACGCAGGCTTTGGAGCTGATAGTCGGACTCGAACCGACGACCTGCGCATTACGAATGCGCTGCTCTACCAACTGAGCCATATCAGCATAACGTGCTGCGTTGCAGCACGGCTAAGATTATACTATATTTCGCGGAGAAAATCAAGAGAAAAATCGCAACTCCCGCGCAAAAACAAAACCGCACCGCCGGTCTTACAAAATCTCCAGCAATTTGGAAAAAACGAATTGCACAGCAGACTCGCGCACCTGGTTGCGACCCAAATTGCCAAATTGGCAAGTATAGGTCTGCACTTGATCCTGTACGCAAAAGCCAAAACAGACCATGCCCACCGGCTTTTTAGCTGTGCCGCCACCGGGACCGGCAATACCGGTGATGCCAACGCCCACATTGCTCTCTGTCGTCTTAGCCACGCCCCGTGCCATTTGCGCCGCCACCTGCTCGCTGACTACGCCATAATTCAAGATCGTGTCCGCCTCCACGCCCAAAAAACGAATTTTCGCCGCATTGGCATAGGTTACAAAGCTGGCATTCAGCACCTTAGACGCATTGGCTACATTAACCAGCGTGCCGCAGCACAGCCCGCCGGTGCAAGACTCTGCAAATGAAACAGTGTACCCCAAGTGGATCAGCCGATCCACCACCTGTTCTTCCAACGCCATTTCATCACCTCTTGTTCAATCTGTAATTAGTATAGTCCTTTTGCAAAAAAAATGCAACCATTCGCAAAAAAGGCTTGCAATATAGCGCATTTTATGGTATAGTGTTTAAGCAATCGGGGTGTGGCGCAGTTGGTAGCGCACTAGACTGGGGGTCTAGGGGCCGCAAGTTCAAGTCTTGTCACTCCGACCAAAAGGACAGCTTTTCGGCTGTCCTTTTTTATTTTGCTTTTTATTTTCGGCTTAGTTAAGCCAAATTTCCGCTTACACAAAAAGCAAGAGAAAACAGAAAGCTTTTGGCGTTGCAGTACTTTTTGATGCAAAATACAGAAGAAGCAGGCCATTGCCGTACCGATCGTAGTGGTCGGCCGTCTCCGCCTTTTGCTCATCGGACAGCGTGATCGCCATACCCCGCAGCATGTCCAAAATCTCCTGAGCGTACTCGTCACGCACCGTGTGTTCCGGGGTGCTGTCCAGCAGCTTTGCAAAGAAGTCCTTGATCTTTTCCACAACGGACTTCTTTTCTTTTTGGGTCAGGTCAGTATCTTCCGCCAGCCACTTGGCGAACTTCTCGCCGCGCTCCTGCGTGCCGGCTTCACCACTGATGAAGTCAAAGATCATCTCGCTGACGGCATCTTCTTTGCCTTAAAACCATTATACAGTCATGCCGCCGCGGCTGTCAACGCTCAGCGCAAGCGGATCCGTCTTGTGTACCAAATAGCGGACAATAAATTATAGTACCAACGAACGCCGCGCAATCGGTTAGCCGTTGAAATGGGTTCAACCCGAGTTTGCAAATAAAAGGACAAGTCTGAACCCTACTTTCCTATAGCTATCAATGCAAAAAGAGCAAGTCCGAAGACTTGCTCTTTTATAGATTCTGTAATTCCGGGAATTACTCCTTGATAGCGGTAACAACGCCGGAACCAACGGTACGGCCGCCCTCACGGATAGCGAAGCGCAGACCCTCTTCAATAGCGATGGGGGTGATCAGCTTAACATCCATGTTTACGTTATCGCCAGGCATGCACATCTCAGTGCCCTCGGGCAGGGTGATCACGCCGGTAACGTCGGTGGTTCTGAAATAGAACTGGGGACGATAGTTGTTGAAGAAGGGAGTATGACGACCGCCCTCTTCCTTGGTCAGTACATACACCTGACCGGTGAACTCAGTGTGGGGATGAATGGAACCGGGCTTAGCCAGAACCTGACCACGCTCGATGTCGGATCTCTGAACACCACGCAGCAGGCAGCCGATGTTGTCGCCGGCCTCAGCATAGTCCAGAATCTTACGGAACATCTCAATACCGGTGCAAACGGTCTTGGAGCTCTCCTCCTTCAGACCAACGATCTCAACTTCCTCGCCGGTCTTCAGCTGGCCTCTCTCCACACGGCCGGTAGCAACGGTACCACGACCGGTGATGGTGAACACATCCTCTACGGGCATCAGGAAAGGCAGGTCAGCCTTACGGTCCGGAGTGGGGATATACTCGTCAACAGCGTCCATCAGCTCCTGGATGCACTCGCAAGCAGGATCGTCGTTGGAAGATGCTTCCAGAGCCTTCAGTGCGGAACCCTTGATGATGGGGCAATCCTCATCAAAGCCATACTCAGCCAGGGTCTCACGAACTTCCATCTCAACCAGCTCAAGCAGCTCGGGATCGTCCACTTGGTCGGTCTTGTTCAGGAAAACGATGATTGCGGGCACGCCTACCTGACGAGCCAGCAGCAGATGCTCCTTGGTCTGTGCCATGGGGCCATCGGTAGCAGCGATAACCAGGATAGCGCCATCCATCTGCGCAGCACCGGTGATCATGTTCTTAATGTAGTCAGCATGGCCGGGGCAGTCCACGTGTGCATAGTGGCGCTTGTCGGTCTCATACTCAACGTGAGCGGTGTTGATTGTGATACCACGCTCTCTCTCTTCCGGAGCCTTATCGATATCTGCATAGTCCTCGAACTTTGCATAGCCCTTGTTTGCAAGGTACTTGGTGATAGCTGCGGTCAGAGTGGTCTTACCATGGTCAACATGGCCGATCGTACCAATGTTAACATGGGGTTTGGTTCTGTTAAAATGTTCTTTTGCCATTGGAATTTCCTCCTTAAGAATTTACAATAGTCAATTGTCATTGCTATTCTATCAAAATCGAATAAAAATAGCAAGCATTTTTTATTGATTTATCGAATTATCAGTCTTTTTTGGCGCGCTCGCTGATAATGCTCTCAGAAATGGACTTGGGAACAGGCTCATAGCCGTCCGGCTCCATGGTGTACTGGCCACGGCCCTGGGTCTTGGAACGCAGGTCGTTTACATAGCCAAACATCTCAGACAGCGGTACGCGAGCATTAATCTGCTTTGCACCGTTGCGGTCCTCCATGCCCTGGATCTGGCCACGGCGGGAGTTCAGGTCGCCGATTACATCGCCCATGTATTCCTCAGGAACGATAACAACAACCTTCATCATCGGCTCCAGAATGATGGGACCGGCCTTCTTGGCAGCGTCCTTAAATGCCATAGAACCGGCGATCTTAAAGGCCATCTCAGAGGAGTCAACCTCGTGGTAAGAACCGTCGTACAGCTCTACGCGAACATCTACCACATTGTAGCCTGCCAGAATACCGCTCTTCATAGCGCCCTGGATACCGGCGTCTACCGCAGGGATATACTCCTTGGGAATAGAACCGCCGACGATCTGGTTCACGAATTCATAGCCCTTGCCCACACCGGTCTCCGGATCAATGTTTGGCATAATGCGGATCTTACAGTGACCGTACTGGCCGCTACCGCCGGACTGACGCTTATACTTGGTATCGGAAGCCGCTTCCTTGGTGATGGTCTCTTTGTAAGCCACCTGGGGAGCGCCAACATTGGCCTCTACCTTGAACTCACGCATCAGACGGTCAACGATGATCTCCAAGTGCAGCTCGCCCATGCCGGCGATGATGGTCTGACCTGTCTCTTCATCGGTGTAAGCCTTAAAGGTGGGGTCCTCTTCTGCCAACTTAGCAAGACCCAGGCCCATCTTTTCCTGACCGGCTTTCGTCTTAGGCTCAATGGCAACACGGATCACGGGATCCGGGAAGTTCATGGACTCCAGAATAATGGGATGATCCTCGTCGCACAGGGTATCACCGGTGGTGGTGTTCTTCAGACCTACGGCAGCAGCGATGTCGCCGGCGTAGCAGGTGGGAATATCCTCACGGTGATTGGAGTGCATCTGCAGAATACGACCCATTCTCTCCTTATGACCCTTTACAGAGTTGTAGCAGGGAGAGCCTGCGTCAATGGTACCGGAATATACACGGAAGAAGCAGATCTTACCAACGAAGGGGTCGGTAGCGATCTTGAACGCCAAAGCAGCAAAAGGCTCTGTGTCGGAAGAGTGACGATACTCCTCCTCGTCCGTGTCCGGATTTACGCCCTTAATGGACTCAACATCCGTGGGGGCGGGCATATAATCTACGATTGCGTCCAGCAGGGGCTGTACACCCTTGTTACGGTAGGAAGTACCGCAGGTGATGGGCACCATCTTGTTGGCAATGGTAGATTTTCTGATGGTCTTTTTGATCTCGTCAACAGTCAACTCTTCACCGGCGAAATACTTCTCCATCAGCGCGTCGTCCATCTCGGCGACATGCTCGATGAGCTGCTCGCGGTACTTCTGCGCCAATTCCATCATATCCTCAGGAATGGGCTCACGGCGAACATCGTTACCCAGATCGTCATAATAGATCTCGGCGTCCATATTCACCAGGTCCACAATCCCGCGGAAAGTGTCCTCCGCGCCGATGGGCAACTGAATGGGCAGAGCGTTGCACTTGAAACGGTCATTGACCATATCCAGTACATTGTAGAAATCTGCGCCCATAATGTCCATCTTATTGACATAGATCATTCTCGGTACATGGTACTCGTCAGCCTGACGCCATACGGTCTCAGACTGGGGCTCAACGCCACCCTTGGCGCACAGAACGGTAACGGAACCGTCCAACACACGCAGGGAACGCTGCACCTCTACGGTGAAGTCCACATGCCCGGGGGTATCGATGATATTGATTCTGTGCTTCTTCCAGAAGCAAGTGGTAGCAGCGGAAGTAATGGTAATACCGCGCTCCTGCTCCTGCGCCATCCAGTCCATGGTTGCTGTACCATCGTGGGTCTCACCGATCTTATGGTTAATACCCGTGTAATACAGGATACGCTCGGTGGTGGTGGTTTTACCAGCATCAATATGCGCCATGATACCAATATTTCTTGTCATTTCAAGAGATACTTTTCTCGGCATAATATCCTCCTAACAAACTGAATGGCTTAATATCTGAAATGAGCAAACGCCTTGTTTGCCTCAGCCATCTTATGGGTATCGTCGCACTTTTTGGCAGCGCCGCCGGTCTTATTGGTAGCATCCATAATCTCGGCTGCCAGGCGCTCCTTCATGGTTCTCTCAGAACGCTGACGCGCATAGAGAGTGATCCAGCGCAGACCCAGGGTCTGGCGCCGTTCCGGACGAACCTCAAGCGGTACCTGGTAGGTTGCACCGCCTACACGGCGAGCCTTAACCTCCAGTACGGGCATAACATTCTCCATGGCAGCTTCAAAAGTTTCCAGGGGATCATTACCCGTCTTTTCTTTGATGATGTCGAAAGCGTCGTACACGATCTTCTGTGCGACACCTTTTTTACCATCGTACATAACGTTGTTGATCAGGCGTGTAACAAGCTTAGAGTTGTACAGCGGATCAGGCAGAACGTCACGCTTAGCGATCTGGCCTCTTCTTGGCATCTTCGCTTCCCTCCTTCATTATCATTGATGAGTTCATAGGTACTCGAGTTTTCCCGTGGAGCCAACAAAAAGGTCATACACTGTATAGCTATATAAAGTATATAAACTTTTGCCGGATTTCCAAACAAGAAGATCAAACTCAGCCGGGCTGAGCTTGGTGGATCCTTAACGGATCGGCGCTGCTCTTATTTCTTAGCAGCTTTCGGTCTCTTGGCGCCGTACTTAGAGCGGCCCTGCATTCTGCCGTTCACGCCCTGGGTATCAAGAGTACCGCGAATGATGTGGTAACGCACACCGGGAAGATCCTTTACACGGCCGCCGCGGATCATAACTACAGAGTGCTCCTGCAGGTTGTGACCTACGCCGGGAATGTAAGCGGACACTTCAATGCCGTTAGACAGACGCACTCTGGCAATCTTACGCAGTGCAGAGTTCGGCTTTTTCGGAGTTGCAGTCTTGACTGCGGTGCAAACGCCGCGCTTCTGGGGAGAATTGTTATCGGTCATAACATTCTTCTTGGTGTTCAGCCCCTTCAGCAGAGCCGGTGTTTTGGACTTTTTCTCCAGCGTCTTACGACCTGTTCTTACAAGTTGGTTAAAGGTAGGCAATCGTTTATCTCCTTTCAAATTATTTTGTACGCTTTTGCGCACAAAACACAAATTTGGCAAAGCAAATTTGCATTTTCTGCTCAAAAACGCACCTACTGGGGCAGAACTTTACGGTTCTGCCCCGGTAAATGGTCAATTTTCGGCTAAATTCGATGGGATTTGGGCCGATTTAGCGCAAATCGCACACCGACAATTTAGCATTATATCACTCGGACATACTGTTTGTCAAGAGCTCTTGCAGCTGTTCCAGGTTCAAAATTTCCTCGCTGCCCTCAGCAGAGAAATAGCTGGGCACCACATCCACCTTATCAAACACCTGCATACCGGTACCGGCGGGCACCAGCTTACCGATGATTACATTTTCCTTCAGACCGATCAGCGGATCCACCTTGCCCTTGATGGCAGCATCGGTGAGCACGCGGGTGGTCTCCTGGAAGGAGGCGGCGGACAGGAAGGAGTCGGTGGCCAAGGACGCCTTGGTAATACCCATCAGGATCGGGATATAAGTGGCGTGCTTCAAAGTGGTCTCGCCCAAAGCGATCCGCTTGTCAATGGCCTCATTGGCCTCGTCTACCTGGGCCACATCCACCATGGTGCCGGACACCAGATCGGTATCACCGGCATCGTCCACGGTGCACTTCTTAAGCATCTGACGAACGATAACCTCAATGTGCTTGTCGTTAATATCAACACCCTGGGTACGGTAAGCAAACTGTACTTCCTTAATTAGGTAGTTATAAACAGCCTCTTCGCCCAAGATAGCCAAAACATCGTGGGGGTTCACGGCGCCGAGCGTCAGCTCCTCGCCCTTCTTCACATGGGCGCCCTCAACAATGTGCTCGCACAGACGGGCACCGTAAGGGATCAGATACTTCTTCTCTTCCCCGTCCTCGCCGGTCACAATGGCGTGACGGCTCTTCTTGATCTCCTCAAAATGAACCACACCGTCGATCTCAGACAGAATGGCCAGCTGCTTGGGTTTTCTGGCCTCGAACAGCTCCTCTACACGGGGCAGACCCTGTGTAATATCGGCACCACCGGCAACACCGCCGGTATGGAAGGTACGCATGGTCAGCTGTGTACCAGGCTCACCGATGGACTGGGCGGCGATAATACCCACGGCCTCACCTACCTGAACCGGCTCGTTAAAGGCCAGGTTGGCGCCATAGCACTTGCAGCACACGCCGTGGTGGGACTTACAGGTGATCAGAGAACGGATCTTTACGGACTCGATACCGGCGTCCACAATACGCTTGGCGTCTTCCTCTGTCATCATACGATCCGGCTCCATCAGCACTTCGCCGGAGTTAGGATCGATCACCGGGTCTACAACGAAACGACCGGTAAGGCGCTCCTCCAACGGCTCCAGTACACGGTTGCCGTCCATGATCTTGCTTACGATAATACCATCGTGGCAGCCGCAATCCTGGTCGCGAATGATTACATCCTGGGATACATCTACCAGACGGCGGGTCAGGTAACCGGAGTCTGCGGTACGCAGTGCGGTATCGGCCAAACCTTTACGGGCACCACGGGAGGAAATGAAGTATTCCAGAATATTCAGACCCTCACGGTAGTTGGCACGAATGGGAACCTCAATGGTCTTACCGGCGGTATTGGCGATCAAACCACGCATACCGGCCAGCTGACGCAGCTGAGAGGTACTACCACGGGCACCGGAGTCTACCATCATGTGAATGGGGTTATGGGCGCCGTCAAAGTTACTGGTCAGCTCGTGGGATACCTTGTTGGTGCAGTCCTCCCAAGCCTTGATAACGGCGGACGAACGCTCCTCGTTGGTAATCAGGCCGTAGTTGTAGTTGGTGGTAATCTCGTCCACCCGCTTCTCGGCCTCGTCCAGGTACTCCTTCTTCTTCTCCGGGATCAGGGCGTCCACAACGGCTACGGTGGTGCCGGAAATGGTGGAATACTTATAGCCCTGCGCCTTCAAAGCGTCCAGCACCTTGGATGCCACGGCAACGCCGTGCACGCGAATGCACTTCTCGACGATTTGGCCCAGCTGCTTCTTCTTTACAACAAAGCTGATCTCCGGTACAAACTCATTCTCCGGATCGGAACGATCCACAAAACCCAGGTCCTGAGGCACCGGGGCGTTAAAGATCACACGACCGATGGTCGTCTTAACCAGGTGCTCGTGCACTTCCCCGTCCACTTCCTTGGAGAAGCGGATCAGGCACTCGGAGTGCAAGCCCAAAGAGCCTTCCTGGTAGGCCATCATGGCCTCGTCCTTATCTCTGTAAATATTATAGCGGGTATATTCGTTGCCCTGGGCGTCTTTCTCCACCGTGGGGCAGCCCGGCTCGCCGCCCTTAATCATGGTCAGGTAATAGGAACCGATCACCATATCCTGGGTAGGCACGGTTACCGGCTTACCGTCAGAGGGTTTCAGCAGGTTGTTAGCAGCCAGCATCAACATTCTGGCCTCTGCCTGTGCCTCTGCGGAAAGGGGCACGTGCACAGCCATCTGGTCACCGTCGAAGTCTGCGTTAAATGCGGTACAAGCCAGCGGGTGCAGCTTAATTGCGCGACCCTCTACCAGCACTGGCTCAAAGGCCTGAATACCCAAACGGTGCAGGGTAGGTGCACGGTTAAGCATCACCGGGTGATCCTTAATGACCACTTCCAGAGAGTCCCAAACGGCCGGGTTGTTGGCACGCTCCACCATCTTACGGGCAGATTTAATATTAGAGGCCACGCCGGTCTCTACCAGCCGCTTCATCACAAAGGGCTTAAACAGCTCGATCGCCATTTCCTTCGGCAGACCGCACTGATGCATCTTCAATTCCGGGCCAACCACGATTACGGAACGGCCGGAGTAGTCAACACGCTTACCCAGCAGGTTCTGACGGAAGCGACCCTGCTTACCTTTCAGCATATCGGACAGGGACTTCAGCGGACGGTTGTTGGGGCCGGTGACCGGACGGCCGCGGCGGCCGTTGTCGATCAGGGCGTCCACAGACTCCTGGAGCATACGCTTTTCGTTGCGCACGATAATATCCGGTGCGCCCAGCTCCAGCAGCTTCTTCAAACGGTTGTTTCGGTTGATAACGCGGCGATACAGGTCGTTCAGATCAGAGGTGGCAAAACGGCCGCCGTCCAGCTGAACCATGGGGCGAATATCCGGGGGGATTACCGGGATGGCATCCAGGATCATCCACTCCAGCTTATTGCCGCTCTGATAGAATGCATTGACCACATCCAGGCGCTTGAGCAGACGCACACGCTTTTGACCGGTAGCAGTCTCCAGCTCCTCGGTCAGCTCATCCCGCAGGGCTTTCACATCAATGTCTTGCAGCAGCTTTTTGATGGCCTCGGCGCCCATGCCGGCCTCAAAGTCGTCCTCATAGCGCTCGCGCATTTCTGCATATTCTTTTTCGTTCAGGATCTGCATTTTCTCCAGCGGGGTGTCGCCGGGATCCGTTACGATATACAGTGCAAAGTACAGCACCTTCTCCAAATAACGAGGGCTCAGATCCAGTACCAGCCCAAGGCGGCTGGGAATGCCCTTAAAATACCAAATGTGAGACACGGGAGCCGCAAGTTCAATATGACCCATACGCTCACGGCGTACCTTGGCCCGGGTGATCTCTACGCCGCAGCGCTCGCAGACCTTGCCCTTATAGCGTACTCTCTTATATTTGCCGCAGTGGCACTCCCAGTCCTTCATGGGGCCGAAAATGCGCTCGCAGAACAAACCGTCCCGCTCCGGCTTCAGCGTTCTGTAATTAATGGTCTCCGGCTTGGTGACCTCGCCGTAGGACCACTCCCGAATCTGCTCGGGAGACGCCAGACCGATTTTGATCGAGCTGAATTCGTTTTCTTTATTCTCCATCATGGAAGCACTCCTTTATATATAATGTAGTGTCGGAATGGCGTTTACGCGTCGGCCCCATCGTCCGAATCGTCGTCCAGGGCGTTTGCAAACAAATCTGCAAACGAATCCGCTGCGTCTGCGCCTGCTTCCTCGCCGGCTTCTTCCGCATTCTCAATGCCAAAGCCCTCGCTGCCCTCGTCAAAGTCATTGACGGTGGTGAACGCCTTGTCATCAATAGGCTGAATACCGGTGCCATCGTCCAGATCCTGCTTGAGCTCTACTTCCTCGCCGTTGGCGTCATACACACGAGTATCCAGACCCAGTGCCTGCAGCTCTTTAAACAGAACCTTGAAGGATTCCGGCGTGCCTGCCTTGGGGATATTCTCGCCCTTAACAATGGCCTCATAAGCCTTCACACGACCCACAACATCATCGGACTTCACCGTCATGATCTCTTGCAGGGTGTAAGCAGCGCCGTATGCCTCCAGTGCCCAAACCTCCATCTCACCGAAACGCTGGCCGCCGAACTGGGCTTTACCACCCAAAGGCTGCTGGGTGACCAGGCTGTAAGGGCCGGTGGAACGGGCGTGGATCTTATCATCTACCAGGTGATGGAGCTTCAGGTAATACATGTAGCCCACGGTCACCGGGTTATCAAACTTTTCGCCTGTACGGCCGTCGGTCAAGGTGGTCTTACCGTCCTCACGCAGACCGGCCAATTTCAGGCACTCACGAATGTCGTCCTCATGGGCACCGTCAAATACGGGGGTCATCATCTTCCAGCCCAGTGCCATAGCGGCATAGCCCAGATGCACCTCCAGCACCTGCCCGATGTTCATACGAGAAGGTACGCCCAAGGGGTTCAATACAATATCCAACGGGCGACCATCCGGCAGGAACGGCATATCCTCCTGGGGCAGTACCCGGGACACAACGCCCTTGTTACCGTGACGACCGGCCATCTTATCACCGGCCTGGATCTTACGCTTCTGGGCAATATAAACGCGAACCACTTTATTCACGCCGGGGCTCATTTCGTCGCTGTTGGCGCGGGTGAACACCTTAACATCCACCACAATACCATACTCGCCATGGGGCACACGCATGGAGGTGTCACGCACCTCGCGGGCCTTCTCACCGAAGATGGCACGCAGCAGCCGCTCCTCTGCGGTCAGCTCTGTCTCGCCCTTGGGGGTCACTTTACCCACCAAAATATCGCCGCTGTGTACCTCGGCACCGATGCGGATAATACCGTCCTCGTCCAGATCCTTCAGCGCGTCCTCGCCCACATTGGGAATATCGCGGGTGATCTCCTCCGGACCCAGCTTGGTGTCTCTGGACTCCACCTCGTGCTCCTCAATGTGAATGGAAGTATAAACATCGTCCCGCACGATCTTCTCGTTGATCAATACGGCGTCCTCGTAGTTGTAGCCTTCCCAGGTCATAAAGCCGATCAGGGCGTTCTTACCCAGAGAAACCTCACCATTGCAGGTAGCGGGACCGTCGGCGATCACCTGGCCGTCCTCTACCTGCTGGTGCAGGGAGACGATGGGCCGCTGGTTGATACAGGTGCCCTGGTTGGAGCCGCAGAACTTTACCAACTCGTAATGGTCGATCTCACCGGAAGCGGTCTTAATATCAATGGTACGAGCGTCTACGGCGCACACGGTGCCGCCACGCTTGGCAATGACCACCACGCCGGAGTCGTAAGCTGCCTTATACTCCATACCGGTACCCACCACCGGGGCCTCGGTCTTCAGCAGCGGCACAGCCTGGCGCTGCATGTTGGCGCCCATCAGTGCGCGGTTGGCGTCGTCGTTCTCCAAAAACGGAATCATAGCCGTAGCCACGGACACAACCATCTTGGGGGATACATCCATGTAATCCACCCGCTCCGGGGGCAGAGTCAGAAACTCGTCCCGATGGCGGCAGGTAACGCGACGGTTGGTGAAGTGACCTTCCTCGTCCAGAGGCTCATTGGCCTGGGCCACAACGAACTCGTCCTCCACATCGGCGGTCATGTAGACCACCTCATCGGTGACCACACCGGTCTCTTTGTCCACCTTACGGTACGGTGCCTCAATGAAGCCGTACTCATTCAGCCGGCTATAACAAGCCAAATAAGAGATCAGACCGATGTTGGGACCTTCGGGAGTCTCAATGGGACACATTCTGCCGTAATGGGTATAGTGTACATCTCGCACCTCAAACCCGGCGCGGTCACGGGACAGACCGCCGGGGCCCAGTGCGGACAGACGGCGCTTATGAGTCAGCTCCGCCAAGGGGTTGTTCTGGTCCATAAACTGGGACAACGGAGAGGAGCCGAAGAACTCACGGATAGCAGCCACCACCGGGCGAATGTTAATCAGTGCCTGGGGGGTAATGGCGTCCTCGTCGTCCTGTGCCTGCAAGGTCATACGCTCACGAATCACGCGTTCCATACGGGTAAAGCCGATACGGAACTGGTTTTGCAGCAACTCGCCTACCGCGCGGATACGACGATTGCCCAGGTGGTCAATGTCGTCTGTGGTGCCTACACCGCAAGCCAGGTTGCAGAGATAAGACACGGTAGCAAAAATATCGTCTGTGGTAATGTGCTTGGGCACCAGGTCATCCTGCTTAATGCGGATCTCCTCTTTCAGTGCCTCTTCATCATCGCCGCACTTCTCCAGGATCTCTGCCAGCACAGCATAGCTGACCTTTTCGCGGATACCCAGAGGGGTGCAGTCAAAGTCCACATATTTCTTGATATCGACCATGCCGTTGGACACAACTTTCACCTTGTTGCCGTCCACATCGACAAATGCAAACATAACACCTGCATCCTCGATCTCCATGGCCTTGATCTTGTCGATCTTCTCACCGGCGTCTGCCAGGAACTCACCTTGGGGAGAGATCACCGGTTCTGCCAGGATCTGGCCGTTCAGGCGGTCAGCCATACCCAGCTTTTTGTTGTACTTGTAGCGACCCACTCGGGACAGATCGTACCGGTGCGGGTCAAAGAACAGGCCGTCCAAGTGAGCCTGTGCCGTCTCCAAAGTGGGCGGCTCGCCGGGACGCAGGCGCTTGTACACCTCCAGGAGTGCCTCCTCCTGGTTCTTGGTGGTGTCCTTCTCAATGGTGGCCACCAGGCGCTCATCCTCACCGAAATAATCAATGATCTCATGATCAAGACCCAGACCCAACGCACGCAGGAAAGTGGTGATAAAGATCTTGCGGTTCTTATCAATGCGCACATAGAACAGGTCGTTGGCGTCTGTCTCATACTCCAGCCATGCGCCCCGGTTGGGGATCACGGTGTTGGTATACAATTCCTTACCGGTCTTGTCATGGTCCATGTGGTAATACACGCCGGGGGAACGCACCAACTGAGACACGATGCAGCGCTCTGCACCGTTGATTACAAAAGTGCCGGCATCCGTCATCAGCGGGAAGTCGCCCATGAAGATGATGTTCTCCTTCACCTCACCGGTCTCTTTGTTCTGCAAGCGGGCACGGACCTTCAGCGGTTTGGCGTAAGTCACATCCCTTGCCTTACACTGGGCAATGGTGTACTTGGGGTCCTCGTCCATGGTGTAGTCGATAAAGTCCAGCACCAGATTGCCTGTATAATCCGTGATGGAACCAATGTCGCGGAACACCTCTTCCAAACCTTCATCCAGGAACCACTGGTACGATTTCTTCTGCACTTCAATGAGGTTGGGCATTTGCATCACTTCATTGATCTTTGCAAAACTCTTTCGTGTTGTGGTGCCGAGCTGCACGTCTTTCACGTTCAACATAAAAGGGGTCACTCCAATCTTTTTTTCTCAGAAAAAAGTCGAAATCCAGCGCCGATCCGCTGCCGCGGGCCAAAGTTTTTTCGCACGGCCCGGCAGGGGCGCGCATATACTCGTGCGCATAAATTTCCATTTTAATCGTGCATATAATATAGACGAATAAGCCCGGAAAGTCAACAATTATTTTTATATAAATTCCACAAAATGAAAAACTTTTTGATACACGCCACCGTGCGCTTCTTGTTTTTCGTCACTTTGCACAAGATTTTTTCAAAAAATTCTACAAATCGGAGCGCTAAAAATTGATTTCTTCTCTCCCCTTATGGTATAATAGACGGCAAGAAAATCAACTGGAGCGAACCATGAAACAAAACTGTAAGCGTATCTTTTCTCTGCTGCTGTGCGCCGCTTTGGTGTGCACCCTGTTTGCCGGTTGCGGCGGACGGAACAAGCAGCTGGATATTATCTACCCCATCACCGGCAATATCACCAGCTTTGACCCTCAGGTAGCTGCCACCCAGGATGAATACCTGATCGCGGAGAACTGCTATGAGGGGCTGGTGCGTGTGGAGGACGACGGCACGGTCAAACCGGCTGTGGCTGCGGACTGGACAGTGAGCACCGACCAAAAGACCTACACCTTCCATCTGCGCCAGGGACTGAAGTGGCACCTGACGGACGCGGTAACTGAGCGTATGGGCAAGAACTGGGATCCGGACATTACCGCCCATGATTTTGTTTTTGCGCTTCAGCGCGCCGTATCGCCCCAGACCGCCTGTCCCCTGTACCCTGCCCTGTCCGGCATTGCCGGTGCACAGCAGGTGTACACCAAACAGAAGAGCGCCTCAGCGCTGCAAGTAAAGGCCACGGACGATTACACCTTGGTGATCACCCTACGCACCCCGGACGCCGGGTTCTTTTCTACCCTATCTGGCGCAGCAGCCATGCCCTGCAATAAAGAATTCTTTACCGCCACCAAGGGCCGCTACGGCCTGGGCACGGAGTATTCTCTCTTTAACGGCCAATTCTATGTAAAGAATCAACTGGACACCTCTTATACCCTGAACAAAAATCAGGAATACAAGGGCGCCAACCCCACGAAGGTGGACAATATCACCCTGAATATCAAGGACGAAAACAGCAAGGTACCGGAGAAGTTGGAAAGCGGCTACTACGACGCCGCCTTTCTCACTGGCAGTGAGTACGGCGCCCTGAAAAAGAAGAACGACCTGACCGCGATCCCCTATGCCAACACCACCTGGGCGTTTTTGCTTAACACCAACCAAGGCAGCCTATCCAATGAAAAAATGCGCCGAGCCATTTGCCTGAGCCTGTCCCCGGCGGATACAAAAAACAGCAAGTATCTGCAGGCATCCACCGGCATTACCCCGCCTAGTACCACGGTGGACGGCGGGAATGTGACCACCGCTAAAAGCAGCCTGGTGCCTGCCAGGGATGCTGCCCGCGCTCAAGCCCTGTGGAAAGCCGGGTTGGAGGAGACCGGGCTGACCACCGTGGCGCTGACAGTCATTACCACTCCGGAGATGGACGCTTACGCCAAGGCGCTGGTACAGGGAGTGCAAAGCAGCTTGGGCACCGTGACCACCTACGGCAACGGCACCGGCATTGCCTTTTCCCTAAAGATTGAAACCATGACCAAAGCGGAGATGGAGAGCCAGATGGCCGCAGGCACCTACGACATTGCCCTGTACCCTATGGAGGCCGCCAGCCAAAGCCCGGTGACCTTTCTGTCCACCCTGCTCTTCACCAACTATATGAAGCTGCAAAGCGATAAAATCGAACGGGCGCTGACAGTGGCCAAGAACGCCACTGCCGGCACGGCCACCGCCGCCTGCCGGGCCTGCGAGCAGGCGCTGATCCAAACCGGCGCCGTTCTACCGGTATTCTATGAGTCTGCCTACTATGTGATGGCTGGAGGCGTCAGCGGCGTTCAGTTCCACCCGGGCAGCGGGAGGGTCTCCTTTGTTGAAGCGAGCAGAGCATAAGCATTACGCTACGGTCTTTTGGGTGCTCAGCGTGGTGTGTATGGGTGTAATCTTCTACCTGTCCTCCCGCACAGCGGACCAATCCAGCCGCGAGAGCGGCGCCGTACTGGCCTGGCTCACCCGCCTGCTGGGCGATGGTCGGCTCACAGACTTTTTGGTACGCAAATCCGCACACTTTTTGGAATACACCGGGCTGTGCCTGCTGCTGAGCTTTGCCTGCGCAGCCACCTGGGGACGCCGGTACACCGCCGTCAGCCTGCCCATTGCCAGTCTGTATGCAATCACCGACGAGGTGCACCAGCGCTTTGTGCCCGGGCGTTCCTGCCAAGCGGCAGACTGGGCGATTGACACCGCCGGTGCGGCCCTCGGACTGCTGTGTGCCGGGGTGCTGCTGTGGCTTTGGCTGCGCTATCGTACCAAAAAGCACGACAAGAATTGACATTGCCGCCAAATCGTATATAATATAGGACATATTCTTAAAATTAAGAGTGAGGAAACAACATGAATGTATTGATTTACGACACGGAAGAACAGATCGGCATTGCAGCCGGTAACTATATGTGCGGCCAGGTGCTGGCAAAGCCCAACTCCGTACTGGGTCTGGCCACCGGCTCCACCCCGCTGAAGCCCTACAACCACATGATCCGCCTGTACGAGCAGGGTGCCGTGGACTTCTCCAAAGTGACCACTTTTAACCTGGACGAATACTGCAAACTGGATGTGGAAGACAAAAATTCCTACCACTCCTTTATGCACGAAAATCTGTTTGACCACATCAATATTCCGAAGGAGCGCATTCACTTTTTGGACGGCAACGCAGCGGACTTAGATGCCGAGTGCAAGCAGTACGAGGAGAGCATTCGCGCTGCCGGCGGCATTGATATTCAGCTGCTGGGTATCGGCTCCAACGGCCACATTGCCTTTAACGAGCCCAGCGACTCCTTCCAGCGATGGACCCATGTGGTGTCCCTTAAGGAGAGCACCATTCAGGACAACAGCCGCTTCTTTAACACCATTGAGGAGGTGCCCACCCAAGCACTGACCATGGGCATTGGCTCCATTATGCAGGCCAAGCGCATTCTGATCATCGCCCTGGGCGAGCACAAGGCCAAAGCCATCAAGCAGGTGATCTCCGGTAATGTGACCCCGGAATGCCCCGCCTCTGTGTTACAGTTCCATACAGATGTAACGCTGATGCTGGATCGGGGCGCCGCTTCCCTGCTGTAATATTTTGAAATCAGGTGATCAAGTATGAATAAAGGGATCAAAGCAGCGCTGGCGCTGGGTCTGTGCTGCGTCACCGCCGCCGGGCTGTTTGGCTGCACCAAGGCTGCCCCGGAAGAGACCACCCAGCCCGCCACGGTCGCAACCCGGCCCGCTGCCACCACGGCAGACACCACGGTGCCGGAGAGCACCACAAATGCTTCTACCGACACCACTACAAAACCGGCAGAAACCACCACCAAAAAGGCAAAAGAGGACAGCGGAAGCGCCTACACCGTCAACCAGGCACTGGACGCCCTGACCAACTACTATGGCAAGGGCTACGATGTGGACGGCACCGTGTCTGAGGGCAACAACTACTATTTTGCCGTTTATAAAAACAAAAAGAAGTACGCCTCCGTCAAAGTCAATATGCAGACCGGCGATGCGGTAGAGACCCGCACCAAGGACGGCGCGACGGCCAACTTCAATGTATTTGTATAAGGAGGCTCCTATGGATAAGGAAAAGTTTTATATCACCACGCCCATTTACTACCCCTCCGGCAATCCCCACATCGGGCACTGCTACACCACCGTGGCCTGCGACTCCATCGCCCGCTTTCGGCGCATGCAAGGGTATGATGTGCTCTTTCTCACCGGTACGGACGAGCACGGTCTGAAAATTGAGCAAAAGGCCGCCGAGAAGGGTGTGACCCCCAAGGCGTATGTGGACGAGATCGTAGCCATCTTTAAGAAGCTGTGGTCTTACATGAACATCAGCTATGACCGCTACATTCGCACCACCGACGATTACCATATAGAGACGGTACAGAAGATCTTTAAGGAGCTGTACGACCGGGGCTATATTTATAAGGGCGAATACAAAGGCAAATACTGCACCCCCTGCGAGAGCTTTTGGACGGAAAGCCAGCTGGTGGACGGCAAGTGCCCGGAATGCGGCCGTGCGGTCACCGAGGCCGCTGAGGAAGCCTATTTCTTTAAGCTGTCCCCCTTTGCCGACCGGATCGAAAAGCTGCTGCTGGAGACGGATTATTTACAGCCTAAGAGCCGCGCGGTAGAGCTGGTCAACAACTTTATCAAGCCCGGTTTGGAAGATCTGTGCGTATCCCGCACTTCCTTCACCTGGGGCATTCCCGTCACCTTTGACCCGGGTCATGTGGTTTATGTGTGGGTAGACGCGCTCTCCAACTACATCAGCGCCCTGGGCTACCTGAATGACAAGTATGACGACTTTGACCGCTATTGGCCCGCCGATGTGCACATGGTGGCGAAAGACATTATGCGCTTCCACGCCATCATTTGGCCCGCCATGCTGATGGCACTGGATCTGCCGCTGCCCAAACACTTGGCAGTACACGGCTGGATCACCTTTAATGGTCAAAAGATGAGCAAATCCATCGGCAATGTGGTAGACCCGCTGGTGCTGGGCGAGCGCTACGGTGCAGATGCCATTCGCTACCACATTCTGCGAGAGATGGCGCTGGGCGCAGACAGCTCTTTTTCTAACGAAATTATGATCAACCGCATTAACGCGGACTTAGCTAACGATCTGGGCAACCTGGTGTCCCGCACCGTGGCTATGGCAGAGAAATACTTTGGCGGCACCTTGCCGGAATGCAGAGAAGCAGACGAAGAACTGGACGCCTCTCTCATTGACCCGGCACTGGAGCTGCGGGATAAAGTGGCTGCCTACATGGACCAGACCCAGCTGAACAACGCCCTGGCAGAGATCTTCAAAGTGATCTCCAGAGCCAACAAGTATATTGACGAAACCACCCCCTGGATTCTGGGCAAGGACGAGAGCCGCAAGGCTCGGCTGGCCAGCGTGCTGTACAACCTGCTGGAGGTGATCCGGATCACCACCACCCTGCTGTCCTGCTTTATGCCCACCTCTATGCCCAAGGCCTGGGCGCAGATCGGCGCTACCGAGGACCTGATCACCTATGAGAACGCTGCCAAATTCGGCGTGCTGCCTGCCAATGTAACGGTGCACAAGGGCGACGCTCTGTTCCCCCGCATTGACACAGACAAGGAGATCGACGAACTGAACGCCTTAATTAAAGCCCAAATGGAGAAGGCCATCGCTGCCCAGCAGCCTAAGGCAGAGGTGCCCGGTGTGGCGCAGATTGCCTTTGACGACTTTAGCAAGGTAGAGCTGCGCGTGGCAGAGATCACCGACTGCGAACCCATTAAGCGGGCAAAGAAGTTGCTCAAACTGCAAGTGAATGACGGCGACGGCAGCCGTCAGATCGTCAGCGGCATTGCCCCCTGGTACAAGCCGGAGGACCTGATCGGTAAAAAAGTGGTGATCGTAGCCAACTTAAAACCTGCCAAGCTGTGCGGCGAGATGAGCAACGGTATGCTTCTGGCCGGCGATGTAGGCGATCATGATGTACAGGTGCTGTTTGTGGACGGTATGCCTGCCGGCACCAAGATTCGCTAAAAAAACACAAAAGAGCGAGCAGTCTGCGGACCGGTCGCTCTTTTTTATAAAGGAATTCGATTTATGAAAAACGCTCCGATTTTTGACACCCACGCCCATTATGACGATCCTCAATTTGACCCGGATCGGGAGCAGCTGCTCTGCCGGCTGCCCGACCTAGGCGTGGTGGGTGTGGTCAGCTGCGGCTGTGATCTGCCCTCCTCCCTGCAAAATCAGGCGCTGAGCCGCCAATATCCCTGGTTTTACTTTGCCGCCGGGTTCCACCCGGAGAATTTGGAAGGCGCCGATTTAGAGGACATAGAGCGCCTACGGCCGCTGCTGGCGGACCCCAAGTGCGTGGCGATTGGCGAGATCGGCTTGGACTACCACTGGATGGCCAGCGACAAAGACACGCAAACGGCCTTTTTCCGCCGTCAGATCCAGCTGGCAAAGGAAGTGGACAAACCCATTATCGTACACGACCGGGAAGCCCATGGCGACACGCTGGAGCTGCTGCAGGCCTTGCAGCCCAAAGGCGTGGTGCACTGTTTCTCCGGCAGCAAGGAAATGGCAAAGGAGATCATCAAACTGGGCATGTACATCGGCCTGAACGGTGTGGCCACCTTCAAGAACGCCCGCAAAGCGCTGGAGGTGGTGGAAACGATCCCCTTAGAACGCCTGGTGTTGGAAACGGACTGTCCTTACCTGGCGCCAGAGCCTTGCCGCGGGCAGCGCAATAACTCTGCTCTGATCCCTCACATCGCCGCACGCATCGGGCAGGTGCTGGGACTGTCTCCCCAGGCTGTGCTGCGCCAAACGGCGGAGAACGCCCGCGCACTGTACGGTCTGCAAGTCTAAACAAAGAGAGAGCCACAAAAACCGTTACCGGTCTCTGTGGCTCTCTCTTTGTGTTGGATCGCCTGTTTACAGACTCTTGATAAAGTCAAGGACTTTCTTCTGATTCTCTTTGTCTATCACGCACAGACGGAACAGGGTCTCCCACTCCTCTTTGTTCAACTCGCCCAAGCAGTTGATAAAGTTGAGGATGCCATTCTGATCCTCTTTGTCCATAATCCGCAGACGAAACAGTACCATACGCTCTACATTACTAAGCTCGGCAATACCGTCATTGATCTGGCCCTTCAAATAGCTGGAGGGCTGCTCGTTATTGGCATCGTAAGCCACGCCTGCATCATGCAGCGTATCTGCGGTGTTGCTTGCAGCGCTTTTCATGCCCAGCAGGTAGTCCGTGCTCACCTCGTAGGCATGGGCCATCTTACACAGCAGGGGGTATTTGGGGTGGCTCTTTCCAGTCTCATAATACGCATAAGTGCTGCGATTTACTTCAAATAGCTTAGAGGCCTCCTCTTGGGTCATACCTGCGTTCTCACGCAGACGAGTCAGCATGGCCGGCAGGCCGTTGCCTTCTCTCGCATTGCTGGAATTTTGTTGTTTTGTTGCGTTGTCCATAATCGCTTCCCGATCTCCTCTCTCTCGGTCTTGGTCATTGGTTGATTTTTTGATTGTTATTCGATATGGGCCGTGTTCTTTTTTCACAGCGTGACAAGTTTACACAATTTTTCCGAATTTGTCAAGGGTTTCGCCAACATTTTCCGGTTACAAAAAATTGACAAAGCCGTGTTGAAATGATATTATAAAGCAAAATAAAGCGAAAAAGCGCATAATACCGCCAAAAATTTAAGGAACGGTGACGACCAGAATGATAAAAAAAACGATTAGCCTTTTTTTGGCAATTTGTCTGTTAATGACCACTTTAACAATATTACCGACAACTGCCTTTGCCAAGAGTTATGCCGACCAGTTACGGGACAAAGGCTTCCCGGAAAGCTATATCAGCAAGCTGGTAAGCCTGCACAATAAGTACCCCAAATGGGATTTTCAGCCGCTGAAGACCGGGCTGAATTTCACCGCTGCCGTTAAAGCAGAGCGCTCCCCCCACTCTAAGCAACTGATTGAGCGTCAGTCTTCTCTGTCTGCCGCCTATTACTGCAGCTGCGCCTCCTGCAAGAACAAGCCCCAGGAAGGCTCCAGTTGGTACTCTGCCTCTCAAAACGCGGTGATGCACTATATGGATCCCCGCAACTTCTTTGATGAGAAGCATATTTTCCAGTTTGAATCCACCGCATATAATTCCAAGCAGACCAAAGCCGGGGTGGAGACCATTCTCTCCCCCACCTGGATGCACAATTCCCGGATCAACTACCTGACCACCGACGGCAAGACCCGCAAGAACTACGACAGCAAGACCAAGTATTCCGACGCGATTTTGGCCGCCGCAAAAAACAGCGGTATGAGCGCCTATTATCTGGCCTCCAAAATCGTACAGGAGGTGGGCAGTACCAAAGCCACCACCGGCGGCGCCAGCGGCAACCGTGCGCCGTTTATCGGCATTTACAACTACTACAATATCGGCGCTTACAGCGGCGCAATGGACGGGCTGGAATGGGCTGCCGGGTATCTGCGCCTGGAGAAGGACGCCACCATTTACTCTGACTATAAAAACGGCAAGGTCAGCGGCACCAAGACCAAGGCTAAAAAGGGTCAGTATATGGTATGGCGCGCCAATGCAGGCAAATACTACCGGGTGCGCCTGTACACAGATAACAATGGCAGATACACCACCGGCACCTCCGGCTATGTGCCAAAAAGTGTCTGCCGCACCAAGTACTTTAACTACGGCCGTCCCTGGAGCAACCCCTACAAGTCCATTTACAACGGCGCAACATACATAGCAAACGGCTTCTCCAAAACCCAAAACACCGGCTATCTGCAAAAGTTCAATGTAGCCCCCGGCACGGCAGAGAAGCACAGCCACGAATATATGGCCAATGTACAGGCGGCGGCTTCTGAGTCTGTTACCACCTATAACGCCTATAAATCGGCTAAAATTCTGAACACGGCCAAGACCTTTATTATTCCCGTGTACAGCGGTATGCCCGCTTCCACCGCAAATGTGAACCACATTTCCACTTCTACCTCCGGCAGCACCACGACCACCACAAGGCCCTCCACCACCGCAGCAGCCAAGAACCGGGTCACCGGGCTGACTCTGACCGGGCGCACCCAGACCAACTTAACATACAAGTGGAACAAGGTATCCGGCGCCACCAAATACTATATCGACATTACCAACAAAACCAAGGGTACCAACTTCTCCAAAACCGTCACCGGCACCAGCGCCACCCTGCACAACCTGACAGATACCGAGGAGTACGCCGTGCGGGTGCGAGCCTATGTAAAAGGCAAATACGGCCCTTACAGCGCCTACAACATCAAGCACTGCCTACCCGGTAAAGTCAGCGGTGCTAAGGTAAAAAGCCGTTCTGCGGCCTCTGTGGCTCTCCAGTGGAGCAAAAAGGCCGGTGCCGACGGCTACTATATCTATCGCTACGACACCAAATCCAAAAAAACAACCAAGGTAGCTACGATCAAAGGTAACAAAACCACCGGCACCGTCAGCAAGCTGAAAGCCAACACCGCCTACACCTTCCAAGTGGCAGCGTACACCACAGACAGCAGCACCAAGACCGGCGCCAAAAGCAGCAAGGTCAGCACCAAAACACTGACCGCCACCCCAAAGATCAGCTCCGCCACCTCGCCTAAGTCTAAGAAGATCACGATTAAGTGGGGCAAAGTCGCGTGCAGCGGCTACCAGGTGCAATACTCCACCACCAAGAACTTTAAGCAGAATTTTCTGGACTTTACGGTAAAGAATAGCGCCACCTCCAAGACCTTCTCCACCTACCGGACCAAGACCACCTACTATGTGCGTATCCGTTCCTACCGCACCGAGGGCAAGAAAAAAGTCTACTCCGCCTGGAGCGCCACCAAGTCCGTTAAAGTGAAATAATAAACATAACAAAACGCCCCGTGCAGTTCCAAACCGCACGGGGTACTTTTGTGTGTTATTCGTTTGAGCCGCCAAACTTCACTTTTATGATATAGTCCCGCAAAAAGGACAGCAGGACGATCAAAACCGGTGCACCGGCACAAAGCCACTTGACCCATCCGCTTTGTTCCAACCGCTCTCCGCCAAAGGCAATGAACAATACGACCTCAAAGAGGACCAGCAAAGCCACCAGACAGCAAGTGGTTAGAATGTAGAATTGTTTTTTGTTCATTTGCTTCCGTTCTCCTATTCAGTACCAACATTACTATAATTTATACGAACTATACGGACCATAACTTTCTCCGGAGCTTGGCCTAAATGTCCAGTCATATCGACATTGTACCTTACCGCTCGCTAACACCTGCGTATATGCAACACATTTTACATTTCCTCCAATGCACGCCGCAGATACAGCGCTCAAGGCTGTCGCACCGATTTTAGTCAATACTGAAAGCCACCCTGTACTCGGGATAACCGCAGCAATGATACCCGCTAATGTCGCAGCTGCCACACCTCGAGCCCACGAAATACGATGATTTGATGTATCGTGATAACGCCAACCAGTGGTAGCTAATGGCGATACACTCTCAATTGATTTTTCATCTGGAAAGCTCACAGCATTCTCAACATAAGCAACCGGTTTGCCGTTGAGAAATATTATACCAGAACAAACATCATAATACACAACATCCGTTATTTCATCCGTGATGTTAGTAATGTACATATATTCTTTATCATCCACAATCCTAGATTCGCATCTATATTCCTTGCCATCAATTATGGCAGTTTCAATATTTTCGGCTGCGTAGGTGGCGGTAGCACCAAAAGAACAAACGACGAACATTACAGCGGATAAAAACAAGCTTACCATTCTTTTACTCATAATAATTTTCGTTCTTTTTTATATTGCTCTTGTCTGCTTACGAATAAAGGAATGCTTTGAACATCGGAAACACCTCCTGCCTATTTATTGGGTAATCGATTGGCTAACGCACTTGACAATTATTCGGCGCCTTTGCAATTATCAATCTCGATTTTAATGTATCATTTATCATTCTGTCTGCATTTGTTTCCAAACTTCTATCTTCAATAACATTTAAGCACATTGTAAATAATTTGTCAATCGTTTTTTTAGAACATAAAAAAGGCGGGGAGTACCCGCCTTTAACATTTTAATCCTTATTTCTTTTTGCCGGATTTTTCCTCATACACGGCAGCCACGGTATCCACATCGCCGGAGGCAATAATATGCCCTTTCTCCAACAAAATGGCCGTGTCGCAAATGGCCTTCACCTGCTGAATATTATGAGACACAAACAGCACGGTCACGCCCTGATCAAACATAGACTGGACCTTAGCCAAACTCTTTTTGCGGAAGCGGGCGTCGCCTACGGACAGCACCTCATCCAAAATCAGAATATCCGGCTCCACGGCCGTGGCAATGGAAAAGCCCAAGCGGGCTTTCATACCGGAAGAATAGTTCTTCAGCGGCACGTCAATAAACTTGCCCAGCTCGGAGAATGCCACAATCTCGTCATATTTTCTCTCCAAATACTCTCGGTTGTAGCCCAGAATGGCACCGTACAGGAAAATATTTTCCTTACCGGTGTAGTTGGGGTCAAAGCCGGCGCCCAGCTCCAGCAAAGGCGCAATCACGCCCTTCTTTTTCACAGTGCCCTCCGTAGGCTTGTATACGCCTACAATGGTCTTGAGCAGCGTGGATTTACCGGCACCGTTCAGGCCCAAAATGCCCAAATGCTGGCCCCGGCGCACCTGGAAGTTAATGTCCTGCAAGGCATAAAACTTCTTAAATTCCAGCTGACGCCTTAACAGCTTGATCACATATTCCTTTAAGTTGTCCACCTTTTCCTTATTCAGGTTAAAGGCCATGGTCACATTTTCAACAGAAATGACTACATCGTTGTCCATACGGTTCATCCTTTACAGTTCTTGCCCTTGCGTGCAAAGGCCACAATTCCGGAAATCGCCAGCAGCAGTCCGCCGGCACCCAGGCACATATACAGCCAGTCGATCATATACCGAGTAGCAGCCGCACAAAGATACGCGGGAAAAATATATAGATTTTTTTGGTGCAGCAGCACCAGCATGATCACAGCGCATAGCACCGTCACCAGTCCGGCGGCACAGATACCGTCTGCCGCCAGCAGGCGCTGGAGCCGCTTGGCAGCGCCGCTGCGCCTCAACAGCCATACCGCCAGTGCCACGCCGCAACAGGCGATCACACCCCCTGCCACAGAGGCTCGCATACTCAGATTTACAAAGCTTTGCAGATCCGCCGCAAAAACCAGCGCCATACGGCCAGCCATATAATCTGCAAATGCCTTGCCAAAATCCTGCACCTGCGCCGTAGTGGCGCCGGGAGCTGCCTTGGCTGCCGCCGTTTCTAATGCGGTACGCACCTCTTGGAGCGCCGGCGCCAGCTTGGCCGAGCGATCCTTGCTTTTTAACATAACCCCCGCATAGGTCTGCACCGCCGTGCGCACGCCGTCCTTGGTGACTGCGTCTGCCACAGCTGTGTCCAGCCCGTACTCCAGGCAAAGATCCGCCGCATACTGGTGGACCTCCGTATAAAGGCCGTCCACATAAGTATCGCCGCCAAGGCTGCGCACCATACGCGCCGGGTTGCCAAAAAGCGCGCCCACCAACACAGACAGGGTCAGCACGCCGGTAAAAACAAACAGCAAAAACGCACTGCAACAAGCGCGTCGATCGTGCTTGTTGATCTTAATCATCGGTGCTCACCTCCACAGCCGGGCCGGAGGCCTTTTCACAAAACACATACAGCCGCTGATCCGCCAAGTTGCCAAAGGGCGACTGGGGATAGGTACAAAAGAGGATCAGCTTTTCCTTGTCCACCACAGACACATCTACGGATTCGTCCGAAGTGAGCACCTGGTGGTCCGTCACCCGGTAGGAGAAGTGCCCCCAGTTGGTGGAAAAGTCGATGAGGTCGCCTTTTTTCAGCTGTGCCAAGTTCCGGAACACCGTTGTATTGTACCCGGTGACAACGGTAGACTTGCCGTAACCCGGCAAACCATAAGCCGTAGACGCAGCCGCACCGGCACGCAGGCACACCCGATTGGCGCCATAATACACCGGGCAATCCAGCCCAATTTGGCTGCATTCCAGTCGACCGAAGTGCATACCGCCGGTCACCGTGGCGCCATCTACGATTCCAAAGGTATTGGGCTGGGGGTCGTACTGCTCCGTCAGCTGCAAATCGCTGTCTGCCCGGGGCAACTTGGCCTGCACATCATGCACGGCAGACACCGCATAGCGCCCACCCAGCACCCATATCGGTGTAAACACCAGCGCGGCTGCCAGCACAAACACCAGCACCACCGCCAGGTGGCGCAGCAGCGCACGCCCTTTACCGGCCGTCCCGTCTTTTTTCATACTCAGTCCTCAAACACTGCGCCCTTGGCGCCGCTGGTCACATGCTGGGCATACCGCTTCAGGTAGCCGGTCAGGTGCTGCTCCGGCGGCTGCCAGGTGGCCTTACGCCGCTCCAACTCCGCATCGGACACATCTACCCGCAGCACGCGCGCAGGAATATCAATCTCGATCATATCTCCGTCCTGTATCAAAGCGATGGTACCGCCCATAGCCGCCTCCGGACTCACATGGCCAATGGAAGCGCCGCGGGTGGCACCGGAGAACCGGCCATCCGTCAGCAGTGCAACCGAGGAACCAAGCCCCATGCCGATAATGGCAGAGGTGGGAGACAGCATCTCACGCATACCGGGGCCGCCCTTGGGTCCTTCATAGCGAATGACTACCACATCACCGGCAACCACTTTGCCGCCGGTAATGGCCGCAATGGCCTCTTCTTCGGAATTATAGCACTTGGCCGGGCCTTTGTGCTGCATCATCTCCGGTGCAACAGCGCCCTTCTTCACCACAGCGCCGTCTTCTGCCAGGTTGCCGGTCAGCACAGCGATACCGCCGTCTGCAGAGAACGGTGCCTCCAGGGTGTGAATAATCTCACCGTCGGCGTCTGGCGCGGCGTCCAGTCGATCCTGTACCGTGCCGCTGACGGTCAGGCAATCGGTATTGATCATGCCGCCCTTGGCCAGTTCTTTCATCACTGCGGGAATACCGCCCACATCGTTCAGATCCGTAATAAACACGGAGGAGGCCGGATTCAGCTTGCAGATCTGGGGGGTCTTTCTGCCGTAAGCGTCCAGCCGGGCCAGGTCAATATCATGGCCTGCCGCATGGGCAATGGCCGTCAAATGCAAAATGGTGTTGGTGGAGCAGCCGATGGCCATATCTGTGCGCATGGCGTTCTCAATGGCTTTCTCCGTAATAATATCCGAGGGCTTAATATCCGCTTTCAGCAGATCCATCACCCGCTCACCGGCCTCTTTCGCCAGGCGCAGACGAGCGCTCATTACAGCCGGAATGGTACCGGAACCGGGCAGGGACATGCCGATGGTCTCCGTCAGGCAGTTCATGGAATTGGCGGTGTACATACCGGAGCAGCTGCCGCAGGTGGGGCAGGCGGTATAGGCACAGCTCTCCAAAATCTGGTCGCTCATTTTGCCCACTGCATTGGCGCCCACATACTCAAACTGCTCGGACAAGCCGATACGCCCGCCGGTGACGGCGCTCTTACCGGGCAGCATGGGACCGCCGCTGATGAAGATACAGGGCAGGTTCAGTCGGCAGGCAGCCAGCAGCATACCGGGCACGATCTTGTCACAATTGGGGATAAACACAATGGCATCCAGCGGGTGCGCGGTGAGCATCACCTCAATGCTGTCAGCGATCAACTCACGGGAGCACAGAGAATACTTCATACCCTTGTGATTCATGGCAATACCGTCGCAAACGCCGATGGTGTTAAATTCAAAAGGCACGCCGCCGGCGTTGCGGATACCCGCCTTCACCTGCTCGGCGATCTTGTCCAAGTGCATATGGCCGGGAATGTAGTCGCTCTTGGAGTTCACCACGGCAACGAACGGCCGCTTCATCTCCAGATCATCAATACCCAGTGCACGCAGTAACGAACGATGGGGGGCTCTGCTGGGTCCCTCTTTGATCAAATCAGAACGCATAATTTCACTCCTATGTGTTGTATATAAAATACTAATACGGTATTCGCTTTATTATACTCATTTTTCGTCCGGTAGTCAAGCCCTGCCGGGGCAGCAAAAAGCGCGCCGCACACCCCGGTGCAGCACGCTTTTTTCAGCTTGATCAAAAATCAAAAGTCAATGGGTCGTGGCTGGTACGATGGTTTTGATGCATACCGCCCAGCGCCACCATATCCTCCCCCTCCGGCGCAAAATCAAACACGGCAATATTCTCCGCCAGGCGCGCCGGGTTCTTGGACTTGGGAATGGGAATGATCCCCTGCTGCACATTCCGGCGCAGCAAAATCTGTACCGGGGTCTTGCCGTACTTGCGTGCCAAATTCTGTGGCAAAAGCGTTCCTTTTTACCGCCTTTTTTGCCGTCTTGGCGCAGAAGCAGTGGAAGCATAGCTTTGGTCCAGCAAATCCTGCACCAGCACACGCGGCACACGATCGTCCATCGCAATGGAGATCCAGTGGGTTTTATTCATATGGTACGCAGGATAAATACCCTCCATACTGCACAAGGATCCGATCATCAATGGGTCGCATTTTACATTCAGGATCCACACCGGCGCTGTACCCGGGCATCCTAATTTATCCCCGGTGACACGCAGCAGCAGCGCAAACCACTTCTTGTTTTCGCGATGACGAAACACAGCATTCTCCGGACTGACCGCCCAGGGATATTCTGCCGAAACGCCGTACTGTGTACCTATCCATTGCTCTAATTCCTTTGGTTGCATGCTTACGCCCACCTTATCGATTTTACATCGTTTACAATGCACAGTATACCACAGCCCGCTGCTATTTTCAATGCCTGTTCCGGGTACGCAAAACAAACGAATTTGGATATTCTTGTTGACAAACGGTCTGTACCGTGGTACAATTCTCCCACTATCGTTCTAAATAGAACATACGAGAGGGGCTGTTTCTATATATTTTCGAGATCGGCACAAGACCATCACCTGCTGCTATGAATCGCTGATGCGTACCATTTGCAACAAATATGAATTAACACAAATGGAATGTGACATTCTGATGTTTTTGCACGGCAATCCGGAATGCAATACCGCTGCAAGCTTGGTACGGATTTGCAAGTACACCAAGTCCCATGTATCCACCTCTCTAAAGAGGCTGGAACAACGCGGATTGGTAGAACGGCAGCAAAGCGCAACCAATAAAAAGCATATTGAACTGCATTTAACGGCTGACGCGCAGCCGATTCTTGCCGACGGCATTGCCATTCAAAAGGAATTTGCAAAGCATGCACTGGCAGGCATTTCAAAAGAAGAAATCGCTGTATTTAAAAGCGTATTTGACCAAATATGTAACAACGCAGAAGCGTATTTGCAGCAAAATAAATAGAATGAGCAAAAAGCACACCAAGCGAATTTTAGGCTATGAGGGTGACCGCCCCTTTTGGCATTTTTTTGACTTAAAAGCGTACTTGATTATGGCCTGTATGATGGGTGGCGGCATCGGTTTGCGTGCGGCAGGTATATTCCCGAACACATTTATTGCATTCTTTTATACCGGTCTCGGGTGTGCACTGGCGTCTGCGGGCATTCTGTTTCTGAAAAACCACATCATCTACCATAAGCTGATTAAAAAGGAGTTTTAATAAAATGAAAAACAATGGATATAAACCTCGTGTGCCGGACATTATGGAGGCTGTTTTTGACATCGGCTATCTGCTGTTTGACTTGATTGCAGCCGTTTTGTTCTTTGTTTTTTCTAGGGGAAACAGCTTATTTGTGTTGTACGGCATTCTCACTTTGACCTTATGCGGCGGCGACGCATTCCACTTGGTCCCCCGTGTGATTCGTGCATTCCGTGGCAGCAGCGACAAAATAAAAAAACAGCTGGGTATGGGGTTGCAGATTTCCTCTGTCACGATGACCGTTTTTTACATTCTGCTGATGTATATTTGGAAAAATACATTCCCGGAAATGCAAATTCCCGCCGCATTGGAAATCATCATTTGGGTATCCGCATTGGTGCGTATTATCGTATGCCTGCTGCCCCAAAACCGTTGGTGCTCGGATAACGGCAACCAAAAGCTGTCCATTATCCGCAACACGGTATTTGCCGTAACCGGTATCGGCGTTATTATTCTGTACGCCCTGTCCGGCAATGCCCACGATTATCACCTGACCCGTATGGTAGCTGCCATTCTCATTTCCTTCGGCTGCTATCTTCCGGTTACCTTGATGAGTAAGAAACACCCTAAGGTCGGTCTGTTGATGATTCCCAAAACCTGTGCCTATATTTGGATAATTGCAATGGGTTTGGAACTGCTTTTCTGAAGTCTTTTTACCGCACAAAAAACCGCTTGCTGTTGTGATACACAGTAAGCGGTTTTTATTATGGCTATTTACATTTGCACAGCGCAGACAGCCTCTTGCAACCGTTGCAGATCCTGCTCATCCGGATGGGTCAATGCACGGTCAAAATTGGCAATCAGCATATCCAAATTAGGAGCCGGATTCGGTTGTTCTTTCATTTTCTCATACCGTTCCCGCACGGACAAGGGCATTTTGCCTTGGCACATAAATGTGCCAATCACTTGATTGCCGGCATCCAAATTTTCCTGCACGCGCAACAGAATTTTTTGAAAATACGCAGCACTTCCGCCAAATCCGGCGGTACCAAACAAAAAAATCTTTTTGTTCTTTACGGTTTTCAACAATTCCAAGGTGGCGGCATCTGCCGTACCCTTATCGGTCCAAAAGCCGACAAACAATACCGGCGACGACGGCACACGGCCTTGGTAATCTCCAAAATAGTCGCAGCCCGCTGCCGGCAGCGCTTGCGCAATGGCCTGCGCCAGTATTTTTGTGTTGCCGGTTTGACTGCTGAATAGAACAGAATAACGCTCTTGCTCCATACCTGTTTCGCTTCCTTTCTGCTAAGAAACCCCGGAGGGATTCACCGCTTTTATTATACTGCGTTTTTGCTGTTTTTCAAGCGCCGGCCGGCGGCGGTCACGAACACAACGCGCTGACCAGTGCCGTGTACCTGGCAGAATGATTTTGTATATCCGCTGCGCTGACGCCGTAAAAACGGTACAAATCCTCGGCTGTTTTCTTGAATTTTCGCATAGCCGCCCGATTGCCGGAATAAGACAGGCTAAGATCCTGCCAAATGTAGTCGATCCCCATTTGGAGAAGACCGTCGCCCATTTTTATCTTGTACAAATGAAAATCCATAGGGACCGCATCATCGGGCAGTTGGGCGATTTTTCGACTGCGTGCTTCCAGCAGGTCCAAAAACGCCTGCACGGCAGTTTCGTCCGTAAGATCCGGCTCCGGCAGTTCCCTCAGCGAGCCTAAAAGCTCCGGCTTCTGCCGCAAAACCAGGTTCTCTTTTAAGCACCGCATTTGCTCTATGTAGTCGCTATCTGTGGCAGCCGCTTCGGTCAAGCCATACTTATCTTTTGCGTACTGCACGGTTTCTGCAAGAGAATGGGGCGCAGCCACGATCCGCTTTTCCGCTCTTTTCCTTTTATATCTATATATGCTGTCCCTGATCCTGGCTTTGAGCGCGCGCTTTTCTCCCGGCCCGGCAACAAAAATGCTTGTAGGACCATCTGCACCGCCGATCACAGAAACAGAAATTGCATTTCCACTGTGCTGCTTCATCGCTTCTCCTCACCAATGCCGCATTTGCCGCAATGCAACAAATCTGCATATATCATACACTATTTTTTCCTAATCCGAGGGGCGGGCAGGTCGTCCACCATGGCGTCAAACAGGCCGCAAAGATACGCGCGGTCGTCTACATTGTCCACCAGCAGCATAGGCTTAGCGCCGGGATACGGCAGTTCTTCCGTGGCCGACGGCATATAGGTTGCGGCGCCGGGAGTAGCCTTTACCAGTAGACGATCGTCATAAATCCCGCCGATCACCCTGTCTCGATAATAGAGAATGTACTCCCCCATCATCGCCCGGGCGCGCACCCCGTCCAGATCAGCCAGCTGCTCCAATATAAATTCCAAATACCCACGATCCGATGCCATAGTTACTGCTCCTTTTTGTCATTCAATGGAATATGCTTGGCTGCCTAAATCCACCGCGCATTAAGATGATGGTCAAGTAACACAAAAGGGCGCCCTAAAAAGGGTGCCCCTGTTTTGTGGTGATTTATTTGTCCAAAGACTTCATGGTTGAGATTATCGTGACTAGCCTTAGATAAGCTCCGCTTAGCGTCCATAAGTCCTGACCGGCATCTACTCATTTGAAGCTGGGGTAAGCTCAGTTACGCCTTATTCAGATAGCGGAAAATTTAATGGCGTAAGCCGTGGAGCAAGCTGGCGTAAGGTGGCTTCATTTTTTTGAAAACAAGCTGTGCACTGTGCTGAAGCTAATACTTTGATAGTATAGCACACAGCTTAACAAAATTCAATATCCTCTGCTCAACACGGAGCACTTGAACATCTTTCTCAGGATCCGCATGGAGATAAATATGATGGTATGTAAATAGCGCCTTAATCTCCGCCGCCATTGCGAAGTTTCCATAGTTCTTTTAGTGCGGTGGTAACTCAACCGGTTGCATTGACAAATGGCAGCCTTCCGTTTCGCGTTCCATAAATCATCATTCGCAACCGAGGAAAAGCCTGTTCAAACACCACTTCTCATTGACCGCATCGGGGGCAATGGCAGATTTTTCTCCGGCCACTCTATAGCAAACGATAACTGCTCCATCTCTTTTCGATTAAATGATAATTCACTCTTTGATCTCCATTACATACGCCTTTGCTTTAAAAGTGGCACTATTATCATATTTTGTGATTTCGTCATAGTGGTCAAATTTAAGTCCGCATTTTTCCATTACCTTACCCGAACGGGGATTATCAACAGCGTGGCACGAACAAATTCTATTAACGCCTAATTCTTTGTGAACATAGTCGATAATTGCTTTCATAGCCTCGGTGCAGTAGCCCTTGTGCCAATAATCAAAATGCAAATTATAACCCATACCCCAATAGCCCTCTAATTTACTGCTCGGACCTATCGAGCCTGTACCGATAACCTTGTTTTCTTTCTTAAGCACAAATGCGAAATTGTATTCCTTTTCGTCTGTAAGCGTAGATTTTATCCAGTCAATCGTTTGGCTTATGTCTGTAAGCGTAGGGTATGACATATATTTTGCGACTCTTTCATCGCTGTTCCACGAAAAGCAAGCTGCTGCATCGTCAAGAGTGATTGGGCGTAAAATCAATCTTTCGGTTTCTAAAATCGGTTCTTTTGACATTTTGACACCTCCAAAAAAATAAGCCGTTGGTGTGAATGATCGTTACACATCAACGGCTTTTATGTTATAAATAAAACTTTATACCGAAATTGAGTGCAACAAAGTAACTCCGTTTGCAAGGCAAACAGAATAGACTGCTTTATAAGCGGTTGCACGATATAATTTCTGCATAACTTCTATCCTTTCTTTTGATAAGGCCATAGTAACATGGTGTGGTGATTTTGTCAAGGTATCTCTCCCTCATCAGAGGAAACCAAATTCTGCTTTCAAGCCTTTATGTAGTTTGCAACGGGACAAGAAAACTATGGAAACTGAAAGAAGCCCCCGAAAAGCCAGTAGCTTTTCAGGGGCTGTGTTAAGTCCAAAAATGTAAGCTTTTTCATTTTTAGAAGTCTTGAAACCCGCATAAATACCGGGGGGTCGTCTTTTTACTTATCCAAAGACTTCATTGTGGGGACCCTTTTTGTGGTTCTTTCATACTCGACCAAGCTGGTGTTAATACTATTAGATTCTCCATATTCCAATTATCCCCCATACTTCATATTTTTGCTCTACTTTGAGTCACTTTGCGGGCGAATGATGTAAAATATGATGTAAATGATGTAGGGCGATAGTAGTATATGCAAGAGCATAGTCATATACAAGAAATTATAACTTCTCTTATTTACAATGTCAATCCACATCAAAGTAACGCTGCCTTATCTTTTTCTGCTTCAGAACAAAAAAAAAGAACACACAACACTCTGTATGTTCTCTTTCTGTATGTGAAGTCCAATATTATACTTTGAAGTAGCTATCCAATCCTTTGAACTCTGCCGCTTTCATTTCCTTTGTAACATC
>OLRJ01000344.1_pt1 | contig 48353 bp, 53 predicted proteins | sample 1672741 | NCBI WGS metagenome assembly OLRJ01 (sample SAMEA3136719, study PRJEB25190) | human gut metagenome | biome: human gut; feature: human-associated habitat; material: faeces | place: Austria | collected 2013 | reverse complement strand
TCTTGTAGCCGTTGAGGTGCAGGATCGGCAGCACGATACCGTCGGTGCGCGGGTTGATGAGCTTGTTGGACTGCCAGCCGGTGGCCAGCGGGCCGGTCTCAGCTTCGCCGTCGCCGACGATGGCCGGGACGAACAGGCTCGGGTTGTTCATCACAGCGCCGTAGGCGTGGGACAGGGCGTAACCCAGCTCGCCGCCTTCGTGGATGGAGCCCGGGGTTTCCGGAGCGTAGTGGGACGGGATGCCACCCGGGTAGGAGAACTGGCGGAAGAACTTCTGCAGGCCAGCCTCATCCTTGGTGATGTTCGGGAAGTACTCGGTGTAGGTGCCGTCCAGGTAGGACTGAGCGGTACCAGCCGGGCCGCCGTGGCCCGGGCCCATGATGATCACAGTGTTCTGCTGGTGATCAGCAATGAGACGGTTGATGTGGCCGATGAGGAAGTTCAGGCCCGGGGTGGTGCCCCAGTGACCGACCAGACGGTGCTTGACGTCTTCGCGGGTGAAAGGCTCCTTCATCAGCGGGTTGCTACGCAGATAGATCTGGCCGATGGAGAGGTAGTTGGCTGCGCGCCAGTACTTATCCACGCCTTCGATAGCTTCCTCGGAAACCGGAGCGTTCAGCTTCTTCCAAGGGGTGCCAATAACAGGACTCGTCATGTGTACTCCTGTACTCCTGCACTGTGATGTGCGATTGTTTATTTCCTTAGGTCATGAGCCATGCCTAAAACCTTGCGGTTACGCGGCATGCCTCATTTCCAGTCACTTGCACATATTACGAGCGCGGTTCGACTTTTTGCTGTTTTTTTGCGACTGTGTGTTCAATTGTTATTTTTCTGTACGCAAATGTGTGCTTTTATCGGGATTTTTGTGCGTACTTCACACTCTATCAAAAAGATTGAAAAACGGCTCAAAATCAACGTTTTTAGTCGGTTAACACATGTTTCCCACGTTCGTTTCCCTAGATACACACGCGGCGTGTTGAGTAGGTGGGAGTAAGCAATTGTGAGATTCGCTCATTCTCCGTTCACGTGTTTCCAATGTCTCCTTGCAACGTCACAATAGAGCAGTTAGTATTGTTCGTTTCTTGATACCTCATATTAAAGGGAGAGTGTTATGGCTGCAGGTCCTGTGCTCGTTGTCGATTTCGGAGCCCAGTACGCCCAGCTGATCGCACGTCGCGTGCGTGAGGCCAATGTTTATTCGGAGCTCGTGCCGCATTCCATGCCGGTCGATGAGATGCTGGCCAAGGATCCGCAGGCCATCATCCTGTCCGGTGGCCCCGCTTCCGTGTTCGAACCGGGCGCTCCGCGCGTCGACAAGAAGCTGTTCGACGCGGGCGTTCCGGTGCTCGGCATCTGCTACGGCTTCCAAGCCATGGCATACGCGTTGGGCGCGGATGTCGACAAGGCCGCCCTGGGCGAATACGGCAAAACGGAAACCACCATCGACAAGGCGGAGGGTCTGCTCGACGGCTCTCCCGCAGAGCAAAGCACGTGGATGAGCCATGGCGTGGCCGTCAAGACCGCGCCGGAAGGCTTCGAAGTGCTCGCCCACACCGAAGGCGCACCGGTCGCCGCCATGCAGGACGAGTCCCGCAAACTGTACGGCGTGCAGTGGCATCCGGAAGTCAAGCACACTCCGATGGGCCAGAAGCTCATCGAGAACTTCCTGCACAAATGCGCCGGCCTTGGTGACAACTGGAACGCATCCAACATCATCGACGACCAGGTGACGAAGATCCGCGAGAAGGTCGGCGACGCACAGGTGATCTGTGGCCTGTCCGGCGGTGTCGATTCCGCCGTCGCCGCCGCGCTGGTGCACAAGGCCATCGGCGATCAGCTGACCTGCGTATTCGTGGACCACGGCCTGCTGCGCAAGGGCGAGGCCGAGCAGGTCAAGCATGATTTCGTCGAGGCCACCGGCATCAAGCTCATCGCCGTGGACGCCTCCGAAGACTTCCTCACCGCGTTGAAGGGCGTGAGCGAGCCGGAGAAGAAGCGCAAGATCATCGGAGAGAAGTTCATCCGCACTTTTGAGAAGGCGCAGCGTCAGGTCATCGAAGAGGCCGGTGCCTCCGGCAAGGAAGTCAAATTCCTCGTGCAGGGCACGCTGTATCCGGACGTCGTAGAGTCCGGCTGCGGCGATGGCGCGGCCAACATCAAATCGCACCACAATGTGGGCGGCCTGCCGAAGGACATCAAATTCCAGCTCATCGAGCCGCTGCGCACCCTGTTCAAGGATGAGGTGCGCGCCATTGGCACCGAACTCGGTCTGCCGGATGAGATTGTCTGGCGTCAGCCATTCCCGGGTCCGGGTCTCGGCATCCGCATCATCGGCGAAATCACCAAGGAACGTCTTGACCTGTTGCGCGAAGCTGATGCCATCGCACGTGAGGAGCTTTCCAAGGCCGGCCTCGACCGCGACATCTGGCAGTGCCCGGTCGTGCTGCTTGCCGACGTGCATTCCGTGGGCGTGCAGGGTGACGAACGCACCTACGGCTCGCCGATCGTGTTGCGTCCGGTGTCGTCCGAAGACGCCATGACCGCCGACTGGTCGCGTATCCCGTACGACGTGCTCGCCACCATCTCGACGCGTATTACCAACGAATGCCGTCAGATCAACCGCGTGGTGCTTGACTGCACTTCCAAGCCGCCGGCAACCATCGAATGGGAGTGAGCCCGCAGGCTTAGACACGTAATGGGAGGGGCTTCCCGCGGAACTACTCGCGGAAAGCCCCTCCCATTATGCGGCGAAAAGAGTCCACTCTCGTTAGAATCGAACAATCTCCTTCACAACATCTCTTTCATACATCCGTCAAGCAAGCATGTCGTTCCACATATTCACGAAATTCGGCAAGGTTTTTGCCGTGGCGGCGATGTTCTCCACTTGGATGCCTTTGATGCGCAAACCAAGCATCGCAGCGAACGTGGCCATGCGATGATCGGCATAAGTCTCCATCACGGCCGGTCGAAGGCAGCCCGCGGATACGGGCGTTATCTTCAATCCATCCGGCAATTCACGAGCTTCTCCCCCAATACGCGTGATTTCATTGACCAACGCCTCAAGACGGTTCGTCTCGTGTCCGCGTAAATGGCCGATACCGATCATATTGGTCGGTTTGTCGGCGAAAGCCAGAATCGCAGCAAGCGATGGCGCGATTTCACCGGCAGCGGTCAGATCGAAATCACCCAAACCGTTGATGGCATGTCCACCTGTGACTTCGCAATAACGGATGCCGTTCTTTTCCGGGAAAGACACTTGCGCTCCCATGCGTTCAAGATACCCCGGCAGCAAACCACCAGGTTGCGTGGTGGTTTCCGGCCAATGCGGCACACGCACGGTTCCGCCGGCGATCAACGCGGCGCCCAGGAACGGAGCGGCATTCGACAAATCCGGTTCGACCGTCACCTGCCCGGGTAGTTGAACCGTTCCCGGAGCGACTCCCCAGACATGAACGTCTTCATCTGCAATCGCATCCACACCAGCACTTTTAAGATCGGCCACCGTCATTCGGATATGCGGCAGGCTTGGAGTCTTTTTCCCCGTATGGTGCAGCTCAAGGCCGCCTGGCACACGCGAGCCGATCAGCAACAGGCCGGAAATGAACTGCGACGAGCCGGACGAATCGATGGAAACCACATTCGGCGTTTCGCGCACGGCCGAATCAAATGCGGGCGGAGTGATTGTGAACGGCAGACGGCCTTCTTCACCGTGGTATTCAATGGTCGCGCCCAACTGCCGCAAGCCATCCAACACCGGTTTCATCGGGCGGGCATATGCCTGCTCATCGCCATCGAAATCGACGGGACCATCGGCGAACAGCGCAAGTCCCGGCACGAAACGCATCACCGTGCCGGCAAGTCCGCAGTAAATTTTCGCATCGCCATGGAAGTGGCCATCCGCTGGCGGCGTCACCGTTACCGTCGTATCAGTTTCGACATCAACCTCACAGCGGACGCCAAGCGCACGTAACGCCTCCATCATCAGCTCGGTGTCACGCGAGCGCAGCAGCCCTACCAAACGCACGGGCTCCGATCCGAGAGCCGCGAGAATGAGATACCGGTTCGACAGGGATTTGCTACCCGGCACCACCACAGTGGCGTTGAGCGGTTTGCCGGCATACGGTGCCGGCCATAGGTTCTCTTGAAGTGCTTTCATGCGACCCATGGTAACCAACACCTGCGGAAAAAGACGTGTCCATCTCGTCAGCGACATGCTGGTATCCATATGGGATGCAAACTATACAACTCCTTCCCCATCTGCCTATCATTGCGTGTAGGCGTCCTTTGACGACGTCCGTTCTTTTTCACCTCAATGTGGAGAAGAGCGAGCGCATAGAATGACATCGCCACAGCAACCACAGCCATATGTGCCTGTGCCGCAACCCCAACAACCGAATGCGGCCGTGCCGCAGCCGCAGCCCTACGCATCCGCATCGCAGCAATATTATCCGCCTGCCGCTCAACAGCCTCAGCCAATGGCTCCGGTTCCCGTTCCGGCGGGAGCGGCGTTGCGTACCAAACGCGGTCTGCTCAAATTCGTGCTGCTTGGTCTCATCACTTTCGGCATCTACGACATTTGGCAGATGAGTGAGGTTGGGGAAACCTTGAACCTGATCGCCACGCGTCGCGACGGCAAGCGCACCATGCACTATTGCCTCATGTTCTTCATTGTCGGCTGGCTGACTTTCGGCATCGGCTGGCTTGTCTGGAACCATCGTCTCAGCGCTCGAATCGGCACCGAACAGGCCGCCCGGCATTTGCCGGTGACCGTGACGGCCGCGACATACTGGCTATGGAGCGTTCTCGGCACGTTGATCATCGTCGGGCCGTTGGTCTACACATACAAGATCCTGCATGCCATGAATGATCTGAGCGCCGACTACAACATGCGTGGCATCTGAGTTTCTTTTGTGCGCACAATCATTGAAGCCCGGAATTCCAAGTGGCAAAACCATTGGAACTCCGGGCTTTTTGTCGGGCTGACAGGATTTGAACCTGCGACATTCTGCTATATTCGGGCATGGCATGACTGAGCGTAGCCGGGTGTGAGCATTGTCAAGAACGTTGAAATTCCAACGTTCTTAACAATACGATACGCAGTGGTTCGCTTTGTTGAAATTAACTGTTCGCAACTGTCATCGTGTCGATATCGTGTCGATGTGGTCGAACCGCGCAGCCTTCCATCGGAAAATGAAAAAGGCCCCTCCCCCAGCATAGAAGCTGAGAGAGGGGCGAGTGCGAGTCTCACGTCAGAAAATTAATCACTGGCCGTCCTCGTCGGCCTTGACAGACGTGAGCTGGCTCACGCCGATGAGCGCGCCGACGAACAAACCGATCGCGTTGATGGTCGTAACGAGTTCGCCGCAGTGCGGCAGTCCCCATTGCGGGCCGACCGCTCCGACGAGCCATGCGACGGCCGGCAAAGCGATCAACGCGAGCCACTTGAGTATGTCGTATACCCTGCCCGGCAGCAGGTAATCGAATTGCGGGCTATTGGATTCATCCATTTTTCACCTCTTTAAACATTGCGGCAACCGTCTCCACAACGCTTAAAGTCGTGGAGACGGGAGTTTCAGCGCAGGTACTGTCCGGGATAGATAACGTATGGGCTGCGGATGCCATTGCGTGCGGCAGCCGACTGCCAGCCGGAGCCGTAGATGCTCCACAGGCTTTCGCCGGAACGGACCACATGGCCTCCGACCCCGCTCGAAGCGGTGGACACGGACGTGCCGCCATAGGTGACGATCTGTCCCGGATAAATCCTGTTGATGTCACCGCTCGGCACACGCCAGGCGGACACCGGCTGGAGTCCGGTCCTCGCGGCGATAGCACTCATGGTGTCACCGGAACGGACCACGACGCTACGCGAACCCGTGGCGGCCGTTCCGCCGGAACCTCCGCCGAGGCGACTGTTGACGATCTGCATGACCGCCGCGTAATTGCCACCCAACGCCTGCCTGCGGGCCGGATCATTGCCGAAATCGCCGCGGATGGTGCGCGTGGCCAAAGCGTTCAGGTCGACCGCCGGAGCGGTCGTGGGCTGAGGTTTCGGCTTGACACTCGGCAGATCCGCCGCGCCCTTGTCGTCAGGGTTCGCGTACTTGCGCCATGCCGTGCGGTCGCCGCGGAACTTGTTCAGGTCGAGGCGTCCTGACCAGCCGCTGAGACTGCCGTTGGACGTGTACTGCCTCATCACCTCGCCGCGCGCTCCGATGTTCCACGGGGCGGTCTGGTAGCCGGTGACGAGGTTCGTGGCGTACTGGGCGATCCAGATGCCGCAGTTTAGTTCGGTCTCCATGCCGGCGACCTGCCAGTAGCCGGAGTCCATCGTGTAGATGATGGGGTTCACGCCGGTCAGTCGCTTGACCTCGCGGGCCCAGCGGCGTGGCCACTGCTTGTCGCCCCAGGCGGCGTTGTCCTGCGCCTCCCAGTCGAGGATCAGGACGCTCTTGTGCACGTATCCGCGCACATTGTCGACGAAGAACCGGGCTTCGGTCTCCGGGTTGCCGCCGCGCGCGTAATGGTAGACGCCGGTCTCCTTACCACTGTTGATGGCTCCGGCGAGTTGTCGGTTCGCGTCGGTGTTGACGCCGTTGGACAGGCAACCACCGTACACGCCGCCGGATCCCCATGTGGTGCCGACGATGACGAAATCTGCCGGCACGGTCGCGGTGTCGATGCCGCACTGCCAGTTCGAGATGTCGTACCCGTTCATGTCGGCCATCGCGGCCGGCGCGACCGCCATGGATATGGCGACCGTGAGCGCGGTCAGTAGCTTGCGCCATTGTCGGCGTGGATTCATGTGCTTGTGTCTCGGCTTGCCTTTGTTGAGGATGTTCAATTCCTCTCCTTTCCTTTGTCCGTACCGTCCGCCTTGTACGGACGGTGTGGAAATCTTTTGAATCTTTCAATCTGTGTTCGCGATATGCGCGTCACGTATGTCTTGGATCATCGAGGTTCCGGTTCCATTGCCGCCCAGACCGTGGTAAGCGGCATATATTCGTTCCGCGCTTTGCTTCAACGGAATGCTCGCAACACCACCTGCATCGACCATCTGACGGTGCAGAGCCTCGAGTTTGCAGAACAACAGTTCCCTGACGCCCTCATGCAGTGGATCGTGACGTTGGTCGACCTTGCTCAGAATCCAGGTGACGAACACGCCGCTGCCTCCGCTGCCGATGATGGCGATAACGATTGCGACGATGGTTTCCTGGCTCATTGGGAATCCTTCCGAAAGGAAAATCCCACACGTGGCTACCGTTGGAAGCCGCGATAACCACGTGTGGGATTTTGGAGGTTGAAATGTTGTTGGGAACGTTTGTGAATGAGGTCTGGTGGCCCTCCTGCGGGAAGCTCCGCGAGTGCACGAGGGTGGGCTACAAGTCGGCCTACCGCTGCCACATCCAGCCGAAATGGGCTGACGTCGACATGGAGTCGATCACCGCGAACGACATCGAGGAGTGGCTCGGCTCGTTCAATCAGGCCGGCGCCGCACGCAAGGCGTGGGCCGTGCTGCGGGCGATACTCCGACTCGCCTACCGCAGGGGAGTCACCGACAATGACGTGACACGTCGTGAAATCAGACTGCCGCACCTGCGACGGTATGAGCCGCGCGTGCTCGACGCCAGACAGGTAAGACGGCTGCTCAAAGGCTTCTATGGCCACGCGTTGGAAGCCTGGTTATTGGTCTCCGTCTGCGCGGGACTGCGCCGATGCGAATCGGTCGGCATCGAATGGGCGGACCTAGACTTGAAGCGAGGCACGGTCACTGTCAAAAGATCGGTGCAATGGGTCGCAGGACATGAGACGGTCACCGATCCGAAAACCGATTTAAGTCGCAGAACTGTGGCCTTGCCACGATTCGCCGTGAAGCGGCTCGCGCAGTTGAAGCACGGCAGGAGCGGACGCCTCGTCGGGGATCTGAACGCAAACCAGGTGGCCGCTCATTACCTGTCATGGTGCCGACGCATGAAGCTGCCCTGCGTGCCGCCAAGGAACCTCAGACACACTTTCGGCACTCTGGCAATCACGGCCGGAGCCGACATCTCGGTAGTGGCGCGCCAGCTTGGACACAGCGACATCAAGACCACAGCCCGCTACTATTTGAAACCCGACCTGTCGGTGTTGAAGAGTCTGCAGAGAGCATGGGAGCGACTCATCATCGGAGCCGCGTAGTTTTCCGTAACCCTGCCGTTCGGGAAAAGCAATGGCAACGGAGGAATCTATCCAATCGGGAAAATACCCAATCCGAACGCGATTAAGGCTTTGAATGGCAGAGCCATACTATCGTCTGGAACGACAGTGGCGATTCCATTCATCCACCCGTCATATCTGCAACGTTCAGTCCAAGTATCGATCGCGCCGGACGGGACCGTCAACCTCCTCGTTGGTCCCGAAGTGGCTGTCACAGGCGGAATCGTGGAAATCCACTTTTAATAGCTTTCCGTAACCCTCACGAAGACGACGAGCGATAAGCTTGTTATTGACACTTCCATCATCCCTTTGGCTTGTGCCCAGTCAGGTGCAGATGCGCTGCTCGTGCTCAGCATCCTATGGCAGAACAGCGGCAGGTTCCGTTCTGCCTCATGGGGGTCCGTCAACTTGGCTACAGTCAAAGGGTGGAAGGCCGCACGTGAATCCTTCGGCTGGTGCTTCGATAACAATATCGACTCCAGCACACAGTCAACGGCAAGGTTTTACATGGCCAACAACATAATCTCGTGGAGAGATTCATCGGAGCATGATATTGCTGCCGGCTGCTGGCATAATGGAGGCTTAATCGTGCCGGTCATGCGAGACTAGCTGAATATTACGCCATCAGGTACCGGAATGACTTTCTGGAAGCATTGGATGATATCGCCGGTCGAGACACCGCCAATGAGAGTCACTGACCCGTCCGTGTTCCAGTTCGCCTGTTTGCCATAGGAGTGGCCTGACACATTGGCGATACATCCAAGGCCGACAGTCTTGGAAGGTTTTATACCAGACTTGTACTGCCAGACTTGGAAATTCCCGACATTCACGGTGCTTCGAAAAGAGGCTAGGTCAACGAAGATCAGCCCGTTTTTGACGGTGAATATATTACCGCCGCCATATGGCGAGACGACGAACGATCCAGTGGATTGCCACTGAAGTTGACATGTCTGGGTTACGGAAAGCTATTCAGGCGAGAATGTAGGTCATCGTCCCGGAGAACGTGCCGCTGTTCTGCACCGCGCCACAATTGACATAACGGAAATTGCCATTCGTTTCCAGAATGAAATCACGCTGGCTGCCACCATCACGCCCCGACCACGTGCCATGCGTGACGACCGCAGGCCTCCAACCCTCCGGAATTGTACCGAACTGTCCACTGCCCCACGAGTCAGTGCTCGCGCTTTTCCAGTTGATGCTAATCTGCGCGATCTTGCCAGACTTCACGCCGGTCACGGTGCCATACTGCGATTTAATCAAAGTCTTGGTTACGGAAAGCTAGAAATCATGGGATTGGGAAACAAAGCGTGCCGGCGCAATCCTGATTGCTGCCAGCGGCTCCCATGTTCGCCACTCGGATAGTTCCATCAGATTTGACGGTGAGACACCGCGCCGTCTGTCCGTTAGATACAAGGCAGACAGTCGACAAGTCAACGATGGGACGATACCAGGACGCGAGCTTTACCGGACATTCAACAGCATCCCAACTGCCCGAACCGATTTTCCCACTGAACTTGATCAAAATCATCCTGCCGTTACGCATGATGATCCAATTGGAATCCTGGTACAGGGTTACGGAATCCCACAGCTGGCTCATCGGAGGCAACTGCTTGACAAGCATGACAGGAGTTCCGGCGGTGATGCCACTGATCGGAATGCGGGCGATCGGAATCCATACGGTGCCGGAATTGTTCAGGATACTACCAGACGGTACCGTGGGGTCAGCCGCCGTGCCACTGGTGGCGGTGCCCTTCAGCACCGCGAGCGCGATCGTTTCGATGTTGTTCGAGCTTCGCGTGTATTTCACGCAGATTAGGTCGTTGCGGTTCCGTCCTGTGACTCCGCTTTCGATGGTGACGGTTTCCGCCGCGGTGACGCGTGCGTATCGTCCTTCGATCACAAGGTTGAGGACCGGGATGAGCGCTTTGTTTGCTGACTGCATGGTCACGGCGGGGAATTTGCCGTCGCTGCCTTGCAGCAGGTAGTTGCCGTTTCCGACCAGTCCGGCCTGCATGGCTCCTTGGTCGCTGGATGTGATGTGCGGAGCGCCGGCCTTGCCGGTGATGAGATTCATGGTCATGGTCATTCCTTCTTATCTGTTGTGTTGTTGAGGTATGCGGCGTAGGCGGCGTCCTGCGTGGCTGCCAGCGCTTTGAACGTCTGCCAGCATGCGGTACAGACGAGCGCGCCCTGTGCGACTCCGTCGACGGTGGTGTGGGTGATGTCGTGCCAGTCGCTGGAGGTGCGTGGGTCACCGTCGGCGAGGTATGCGGAGGCGTGGCATCGGTCGCAGGTGTATCTGGTGATGTTCGTGGTTCGTGCCATTGATGTTCCTTTCTCTTTCAGGCTGTGCGCTGGTAGATGTGTCCTGGAAGGATGGTGTTGCATTCCTTCCAAGTGCCGCCGTAGGTGGTTCCCGGATTTGTTGTGGCGGTGGTCCAGTAGAGGGAGCCGACCGGGTGGGCGGCGATGAACGCCTGGCTTGCGCTCATGCCCGTCTCGCCCTTGTCGCCCTTCGGTCCGACGAGGCTTGTGTTGGAAACCGGTTTGAACGTCACGTTTTTCCCGGTGGCTGTGATCTGCGCGTACATCAGGTTCTTGCCGCCGTTGGTCATGGCGAAGAAGTATTCGCCTACGACCGGGGCACGGTTGAAACTGAGTGTCTGCCAGTCAAAATCCGAGCATGCGGACGTCCAGTATCCGGATAGTATGCGTGTGATGATCAAGGCAGGCAACCCGGTCTCGCCGCGTTGGCCGGCCTCTCCTTTCGCTCCGGTGGCCCCGGTCGCGCCAGTGGCGCCGGCAGGGCCCTGCGGTCCTTGCACTCCCTGCTTGCCTTGCGGGCCGGTGTCGCCTTTGGGGCCTTTGACGTTGCCGAGCAGAATCTTCGTCATATGCGCTCCTTACTTTCCGTCATTGATCATGTAGTACAGGTCGCCCGTCGCCGGATCGTAGGAGACGGGAGCCGCCGACGCGGTGGTCGTATCCGCGTACACGGCGTACAGGTCTCCGTTCGGGTCGACCTGCAGTGTGAAGAATCCGGAAGTTGGCGCCGTCACGCCGCTGGCACCCTGCGGTCCTGTCGGTCCCTGTGGGCCCTGCAGTCCCTGCACACCTTGTATTCCCTGCTTGCCTTGCGGCCCGGTGGGGCCTGTTGCTCCGGTAGGTCCGGCAGGGCCGGTGTCGCCTTTCGGACCTTGCGGGCCGGTAGGGCCTCCTTCTCCGGCGGGTCCGACATCGCCTTTATCACCCTTGTCACCTTTCAGCCCTTCAGGACCTTGCGGGCCGGTAGGGCCGGCAGCTCCAGTGGCTCCTTTAGGCCCGGTCTCGCCGGTATCGCCCTTCACGCCTTGTGGGCCGACGTCACCTTTTGGACCTTGCGGTCCGGCAGGGCCTTGCGTTCCGATGATGGATTGACGGGAAATCGTCTTTCCCGTGAATAGGCTGCCGGACTGTGAAACGCACTGCCAGACGATGCTGTATTTTCCGCCACCTGACAATGCGGTCGAATATTCATTGACGAGTGGTGTTCGGTTCAACCATTCGCTCACGTTCCCCGTGAAAGTGGATCCCACCGGATATTCGCCGACGAGGGATTTCTTCATCACGAGCGCCGGAAGGCCGACGTCGCCTTTAGCTCCCTGAACGCCCTGCGCTCCTTGCTTGCCTTGCGGGCCGGTGGCCCCGGTATCGCCCTTGTCGCCTTTGGGGCCTTTGATGTTGCCGATCAATAGTCGCGCCATGTGTCACCTTTCCGGGATGTCCACGTACAGGTTCCCGCTCTCGGAGTCCCAGACGAACGAGGGTGGGTTCGTGTTGTCCGGATAGTTCACGTACAGGTCGCCGTCGCCTTCCATGCTGAGCGTGAAGAAGCCGTTCGAAGGGGCGGATACGCCGCTGTCGCCCTTGTCACCCTTCTCCCCTTGCGGGCCCTGGATGCCTTGGGAACCTTGGATGCCTTGTCTGCCCTGGGGGCCGGTCGCTCCCTGTGGACCCGTGGGACCCTGCGGACCTGTGGAACCCGTCGGGCCTTGCGGTCCCGCCGCGCCGATCGCGCCGGCATCACCCTTATCGCCTTTCTCGCCGCGTATCCCCTGCAGTCCCTGCGGGCCTTCGGGACCGGCGACGCCTTGCGGCCCTCGCTCCCCGGTCGCTCCTTTCTCTCCCCGAGGACCGGTGGGTCCGGTCGCTCCGGTGGCCCCCTGTGGTCCTGTGTCGCCCTTGTCGCCCTTCTCCCCTTGCGGACCCTGGTCGCCTTTCGGAAGCCCCAAATTCAAGGTTTTGTCGCTGCCGGCGCCCGTAAGCGACGCGCTTGCCTGTGCACCGGGGGCGAGCGTGTCCACCGAACCGATTTTCAGGCCGGTGATGTAGTCGCCTTTCGGCTGTTTACCCGACAATGCGTTGTTGAGCGAGTCGATGTCGTTTCTGGTCACGTCGGCGCTGAACGTCCAGGCGTCGAGTTTGAGGCCGGCTCCAGCGTAGTAGGCGTGGCCACCATCCCCGATGGAGGATTCTCCGCTGTTGCCGCCGGCGCTGGCACCTCCGGATTCGTAGGTGACGGTGAGCACGCCTCCCGAAACCTTGACGATCTTCTTGGAGATCTCGGCAGTGACGACGAGGCCCGTGTTGTTGTCACGGCCCGTGACCAGGTCGCCAACGTCCGCGTCGATGCCGTCGGGAATGTCCACGTCGATGGTGCTGGTATTCCGAAGCTCCTGGAATTTCTGCCTGCCCTTGTCCTCGAGCTCGTCGGCTTCGGCGTTGGACAACTCGTATGTGGCGGTGCGTTCGTCAAGGCCTTTGAGGGTCTGCGTGTGGCTGAACGTGCCGTTCGCGTCGGCGTACCAGTGGATGACGGTACGGTCCTTGAGTTCGCCCTTGCCCAGGCAGATGAGATGGTTGATCGGGTGCGCCGCCTGTTTGGCGGTGAAGTCGATGAGGTCCGAGTCGATGCTGTCGCCGATCGTGCGGACGGGCATGGCGCTCATGGATACCTTGTCGCCGTCATTACGCAACCGGAGTTTGAGTCCGCTTGCCCTGAGCATCTTGACCAGACCGCTGTACAGGTCCACGTACCGGTCGAACTGGCAGGTGGTCTTGTGGTCGGCGCTTTCGTCGGTGACGGTGAACAGGCCTTGCAATCCCGCACGGCTGACGAGCGTGCGCATGATGACGGGAATCGTGCCGGACAGGGTGAGGTAATCGTTGTTCCCGTCCGGTTCGATGATCTTCGAGGCGAGCACTCCATGCCAGTCGCGGCCATGCCATGTGACGGTGGACAGGCCTCCGTCCACGTCGACATCCGTGTCGTCGATGATGCCGCCGTACTCGGTGCCGTCGATCATGATGCGGCTCCCCGCCTTGAGCGCGGCGTCTTCGACCTGCAGGTCGAAGTCGTTCTCCCCGCTACCGAACGCGAGGTCGAGCGTGTATGAGGCGTGGCTCGCCACGGGTTTGCCTGTGGCGTCGGTGACGATCAGGTCCATGGCGGTTCGCTCCTTTCCTCGCAGACCGTCAAGTCGAATTGGAATCCTCCCGGCCAGCTGATCGGCTGTGTTCCGGGCGCGAGCGGTTGGAACACGTACCGGCCGGAATCCTTGCCCGACCCTCGCACGGCCTGCGCGAAGCAGTTGGTGGCGAGCCCTGTGCCGCTGACCATGGTGACGGTCCTGACATCGCCGGTGCCGTCGATTTCCAGACGCGAGCCGGATGGCACGGTCACGTCGACCTCGTACCGGTTGTTTCCGATGATGACGTACGGTTGCGCGCATGGTCCGAATATCGTGAGCTTGACCGGCTGCGGGATGGACGTGTCGTTGACGATCTCGGCACCCAATGCCATGCCGGCGAAATCATGCGGATAATCATATGGATAGTCAAGGTCGGCGGTTCCGGAATCGTATCGCGGCGTGAAATGCGTCATGGTCGGACGGCGCCACACGCCATCGGCCAGCACGATGGTCAACTGCGTCTCGACCATCGTGGGCGTGATGGATTGCGGTTCGCTTTTCGTGATCCACGCTTTGGCTTCCCATTCGCCGTCGGCCACGAGCGTGCCCGGGTTCTCGGATGCCATGTCGGCGTCCGCGAGGCGGCGCAGTAGGTCGAGCGTGGCTGGAGAATCGTGGATCTTCACGGTGACTGTCGCCTCGCGTGCCTTGCGGGTGATGCCCGTCATGCCACGTGAGGCGAGGCTGTAGTCCCAGACGCGGGCTCGCAGTCCCGTGAGCGTCTCGCCGTACAGCGGCCCCTCGAAGCCGATGCGCTCACCTGTGGCCGCGCACACGTATTCAAGCGATTGCACTTCTCACCTTCCTTGCGAAGTCGCGGTCCCCTATCGTCGGCGTGTACCTGGCGATGATCGATCCGAGGTCGTCGTGCAGCGATTCGACGGCCGCGATGAGTTCCCGCAGATCGCCGTCGCCGGCATTGGCGCCGGTGCCGGCCGTGACGTTCAGCCTGCCGGTCTTCGACCAGTCCGCGTCGGAGAGGCTCATCGTGGAGACCAGCGCGTGCATGGAACGGCTGACCACATGCGCGGAATCGTCGATGCCCAATGCCATGCCACGTCCGACCATCACGCCGACCTCGTCGCGGAACACACGCGACGGGGAATGGATGCCCAAAGCGTTCTTGGCCTTGTCCACCAAGCCCGACAACGCGTTGGTGATGCTGGAATACAACGAGCCGACCATTCCTGTGATGCCGTTGATCAATCCCTGGATGATGTTGCGTCCCGCGCTGACGAGCCAGCTTCCCGCGCCGGACACCGCGCTCCGGACGGTTCCGCCGATCCCGCTCACGACGCTCCCGACACGGCCAACCATGTTGCTTACGGTGCCGACGATGCCGCCCCAGACGCTCGACACAATGCTTCCGACGCCATTCCACAACGCGGCCCACACGCTTCGGATGGTCGAACATGCGGCGGATACCACTCCGCTGACCATGCCGACTCCCGCGGAAACGACGCCTTGAATGCCGCCCCACACTGCCGACGCGATGCCCTGGATGGCCGACCATGCAGCGCTCCAGTTCCCGTTGACGACCGCGAGCGCCAGTTGGATGATGCCTTGGATGACGGTGAGTGCGGTGCTGATGATTGTGGTGATGATGGTCCATGCGCCTTGTACGACGGTGGATATGGTGTTCCATAGTCCGTTCCAGACCGTGCTGATGATGGTGGCGGCGGTTTGGAAGATGGTTTGGATGTTCTGTATTCCGGCTTGCAGGAGTGGTGTGATGGTGGTGATGAATGTTTGGATGCCGGTGATGATCGCGGTGAGTGCGGTCATGATGATGGGGCCGATTGCGTTCCAGACGTTTTGGAGGATGGTGGTGATGAGTGTCCATCCGGTTTGCCAGATTTGTTGGATTTGGCTCATGGTCTGGGTGATGAATATGGCGATGGCTTGCAGGATTGGCTGGCATGCGGTGCTGATCTGGTTCCAGATTCCCATGAACCATGTGGCGAAGCTGTTCCAGAGTCGTTTGCCCGTTTCGGTTTGGGTGAAGAACCATGTCAGCGCGGCCACGACCGCGCCGATGGCCACGACAAGCATGCCGATCGGATTCGCATCCAAGGCAGCGCTGAATGCCAGCTGCACGGCGGTAGCAGCCTTGGTCACCGCGCTCCACGCCGATTGAGCTGCCTTGACAATATTGAACGAGCCGGCGAGTTGCTTCAGTGCTCCAGCCGCGCTTCCCGCGTCGGAGATCTTGCCAATCAAATCGAACGTGGCCGTAGCGGTCTTCTCCACACCGGAGGCAGTCGCGGAAATGGCCTTCAGTCCACCGGAAACTGTCTTCAGCCCGGCCGAGACGATATCCCAGCCTTTGACCGCGAGCAATGCAATGGTGATGGCTTTCAACGCGCCGGATACCAGTGCGCCGTTCTGCTGCGCCCACTGTCCGACCGACTGCAGCCAGCCTCCCACCGTCATGAGCACGCCGGTCAAAGTGTTCAACAGTCCGGCGAAGCTCTGCGCCGCGGAACTGGCGGTGCGCGCGCTGTCGTTGAAGCCGAAGGCCTGCGAGACCGCGGCCGCCAATACGGAAACCAGCGAGCCCAATCCGGAGATGACGCCGGTCAGGCTTTCAAGGAACGGCTGCAACGCGCCCGTCTCGATGAACGTGTTGACGAACGTCTTCGCCCATCCCGCCGCGTTCGACAACGCCTGCGCGACCGAAGCGACCACTCCCGCGAGCGCGCCGGCGGTTGTGGAGAACATTGTGGCGGCTTCGCCGCCATTGTTGAGTCCGCCTATGAGTGATGTGATTGCGTTCCAGAGGCCAGTGAGTTGGCTTTTGAGGCTGGCCGTCGCCGAGGCGAGCATCTGGAAGCCGGGGATGTTGGAGATCGTGTCGCCAAGGTTTTTGAGTTTCGCCTGTGTGGCGGGTATCGCGTTCTCGAGACCTTGTTGGAGTGCCGCTCCGACTTTTTGCAGGGTTGGTGTGACGGCTGCGGTGAATGTATCGATGAGTGGGATGGCTTGGTTGAACAGGCCGCGTAAGCCGTCGAGGACTGGTGTGGCGGCTGTTTCTCCGAGTCGGCTCAACGCGGCTTTCACGTTGGCCAGGGCGCCGGTGAATGTGGTGCCTGCGGATAGTGCGGCGCCGCCTAGGCCTTCCTGCATGGCGTCGGCGAAGGTTTGGAAGTCGATTTTGCCGTCCGAGACCATGTCGGACACTTCGGCGCTGGTCTTGTTCAGATGCTTGCCGAGCATTTGGAGGACTGGGATGCCGCTCGACATGAGCTGGAGCATGTCGTCGCCCTGGAGTTTGCCTCGGGCGGCGACGGAACCGAAGATCATGCCGATGTCAGTGAGGCTTCTGCCGCTGATCTGCGCGGTGTCGGCCACGGTCTTGAGGATCTTGGTGAGCTCGCCGCCTTCCTTGATGCCGGAGGCGGACAGGCTGGCCGCGACGGTCGCGGCGTCACCCAATCCGAACGCGGTGCCCTTGACGGATGCGAGCGCGTCGTTCATGATTTCGGTGACGCTCGCGCTGTCGTGGCCGAGGCCTTTGAGTTTGGCTTGCGCGTTCTCGATGTTGAGTGCGCGGGTGAAGCCGCCTTTGGCGGCCAATGCGGTGATGCCGCCGGCGAGGGTGGCGATCGCGCCTGTGCCGACCTTGCCGATTTTGCCGAATGCTCCGCCGATCTTCGAGATGAGGGTGCTGGAGCTTTTCTTGGAGGCTTTGTTGACGGCGTCGCCGATGTCGCCTTCGATGCTTTTGCCGAATCCTTTGCCGGATGGTTCGACGTGGACGTATGCGACGCCTATGTCCTGTGCTGCCATCGTGTTTCCTTATTCGTAGGTTGGGATTCCGATGGCGGTCGGAGTCAGAGGTCGTCGTTGATGTGGAAGTAGGCTTTGAGCCGTTCCCTGTCCTCGCGTTGACGGCGGGTGAGGTTGTGTGCTGGGGTTGGCGGGCGGAGCGGGTCGTGCTCGTGGTCGAACCATGGGCGTTTGCGTTGTCCGGACAGCGTCCAGACCGCCTGTTCGGCTCCGTCGGGTGCGTAGACGGCGTTCTGCAACGCCATCCACGAGTGGCTCGTGTGGTCTTTGAGGATTTCGCGGGTCAACGCCCAGGCGAGTCCCCAATCGACTCGTGGACGTTGGCCTTCAACCCATTCCTGGAAGCGTACGGGCCTGTAGATCTGCCCGTACGCTCGGATCCAGTCGTAGGCTAGTGCCGCGCGATTGTTGTTCCAGAGGTGGGCGAGGTAAACGCTTTTGGGTCCAGTCCGGATTCCTCGGCCCACGCCTTGATGGTCGCGGTGAGGTAGGCCATCGGACGTTTGGTCTTGCGCAGCACGTTCCAGAAGTTCGGCTGCATCGTCTGGAAGTAGGCGAGGAACGTGCTCACGCAGGCCGTGGTTTCCTCGTCGGAGAGCATTGGCTTGCTTTTGACCAGGAGGATGGCCTGGACGAGTTCGATGGGCAGTTCCGCGTTGTTGAGGTTCGGCAGGTCGAGTTTGACGCCGGCGACCTCGAGGTGCACGTCGGGTTTGAGCTCTTCCGCTTCGGTCAGGTCTACGTCCACGACATGGTATTCTTTGTCGCTCATGTTGGCTCCGTTCTAATGGTTGGCGGTTTGATGTGGTGGTCCCGTGCGGTCGACCGCCATCGGCCGCACGGGAAGAATCAATGGGTCACTTGGCGTCTTCGGTGACGAGGCCCCATGCGTGGAACTGTTCGCCGTTGGTGCCCTTGAGCATCTTGAACGTCATGCTGAAGTTCATGATCTCGCTGGATTTCAGGCTCACGTCGTCACGGTCGCTCACCTTCGCGTTGGTGCCGTACAGGAGGAACGGACGGTCCTGCTGGTCGAGCGCGACCAGCACGAGGATCCACTCCTTCTTCAATCCGGCGCCCTTGATGCTGATGCCGCCGTCCGTTTCGACGTCCACGTCGAAGTAGGCCGACACCACATCCTTGCGGCCCTCCATGGCGGCGAGCTGCAGGGTCCAGTAGCCCGGATCCGTGTCGGACAGCACGATGTCGCCGTTGTGGGCCTTGTAGTCGGTGCTGTCGCCCGGTTCCGGATGCAGTACGGCGCCGTCCTCCGTGGAGTAGCCGATCGGCTTCTTGCTTGCCGGCGGGGTCCAGGCCACTCCGGTCGGAGCCACGAACGTGCTGTCGCCCTTGGGGAACAGGAACAGCGCGTAGTTCTTGATCAGGCGCACGTTGCCTGCGGTGTTGCCGCTGGACACGTACCCGTAGTCGGTCGCGCCCTGCGCGGCGACGGTGGTTTTTTCGTTGTTGTCAGACATTCGTCTGCACCTTTCCGTTCTTCGCGTGTGGCGGCACGTTGTCTTTGGTTGTGTTTCAGTTGACGGTGACCTCGAGCAGGAGCACTCCGTACGCGCACACCAGCCTCTTGTCCTCGTCAGTCATGCGTACCGGCCCGGATTCGAGTGACGCGTCGATGAGCGGCGCGACGGTTCCAAGCCCGATGATCTCCCTCGCGATGTCGGCCCACAGGCGTGCGGCCTTGTCCCAGTCGCCCGTATGGTCCTCTCTCATGCAGCGCACGCTCAGCCGCAGCCGCACGGCCTGCGAGATTGGGGTGCTCATGCCTTGCATGGAGTCGGCCAGCGTGGCTTCGGTGAAGGGAGGTTCGAGGTCGCTTCGTTCGATGGTGTCGAACGTCACGTCCGGGAACAGTGTCCTCAGTTTGGGCAGGAGCAGGGGTTCCGTGCGCCGGGGAGTGACCGGGATGCTCATACGCGCATCCTTCCGAGCGTGTCCTCTAGCGTGCCGTGCGCCTTCTCCACCGGTGCCGGGCAGATGATCGCCACGCCGCTACGGTTCTTGCCGTCATGGTCGCGGACCATGCAACGGTCATCCTCTACGGCGGCCTCGGCCGCGTCCCTCATGCGCGAGCGCAATGTCTCGTTTTTGAGGACCTGTTGGCTGAACGCCTTGCGGTTGAATACGAATCTGCATCGTTTGGCCATGCTTATCCTTCCCGTTCGCCCACGGTGATGACGTCGCCGATGTGGCGTCCGTGGAGGTTGTTCCACACTTGCGGCTTTCCTTTGACGGGCAGGAGGATGCCTCTGACTTTGATCAGGTCGGTGGCTTGGATGCCGGTCGGTTGGCTACCGCGGATGTGGATCGTGTATTCGATGGTCTGCGGGCTGGCGTTCTCCTCGGTCTGGTCGGTGGTAGAGGTTGGCGCGACCATCGCCTGGAACGTGCCGACGCGGACGGGTTTGCCCTGGATGGGGTTGCCGTCCGTGTCGGTGGTGGACTGGCCGCGCCACACTTCGATGGTTTCCACTAGGACGTCTCCCCCGTTGCCATGTCGACGCTGAACGCGCGCTGAGCGTTGATGCCAAGGATGCGTTTCTCGTCGTCGCGCAGCCAGAGATCGCCGGTGGGCGCTCCGAAACTGTATTGTTCGCTGAAGCTGCCGGTGGTCTGGTTCATCTGCGTGATGCCGCCGGGAATGTCGTACGGGTCGGCCTGCATGATTCTGCGGACGATGTCGCATGTGATCTTCGTCAGCAGGCGTGGCCGTTCTTTTTGGAGACGTTGCCAGTTCGGGGAGCGTTCCTTGATGTAGTCGGTCACGTCCGCGAGATGCGTGTCGGCCTTCTCACGTTCCTCGTCGGTGAGTTTGTGCCACCTCTGTTCGAGGTCGACGGAGGTGGCGAACACGTCTGGTTCGACAGTCATGTCGGACTCCGTCAGGCGGTGAGCAGGACGAAGCGGTTGATGTCGCGGATACGGAAGCCGACCTCGATTTCGATTCGCACGGCGAACATGTTGTGCTCCCACAGGTTGACCTGCTTGCCGTCGATGGTGATGGACGCCTGGTCGGAGATGCTGGTCTGCATTCCTTCGACGGAACCCCATGCGGCGGAGGAGAATTCTCCGCACACGCCAAGGATCTCTGCCTTGGCCGGTCCCGGTGTCTCGGATACGGCGGGCACGTGAACGCCCTTGCTGATGTAGGTGCGGTTGCCGAGCACGGTGCTCACGTCGGAGGCGGCGGTGCCGTCGAGGAACAGGGGGCGTCCGTTGTTGTCGGTCGCCTGCCGGAGCACACTGCGACCCTGGGTGCTCAACGCCCAACCGTCCACGGTTCCATCCGCTTCGGACACGAGGTCGTCGGCTTTGTTCAGGTTCTTCCACACGTCCTTGCCGATGCTGACGGTCTGCGCGCTCTTCAGGGTGTCGAAGTCCGCACCCGGAGCGTCGACGAGACCCATGATGGTCTTGTCAAACGTGCGGGCGATGGCTCCCGGACCCTTCGCGACCACTTGGTCGTAGAGAGCGCCGAAGTCTCGGCGGAACTGGTTGGAGAACGGCATGATGACCGCGATGGTGTACGGCAGCATGTCCTTCTTGCCGAAGGTGACGCCGCTCTTCGGCTTCTCCGCACCCTCATTGACCCATGCGGCCTCCGGGTCGCCGATGATGATCGGCACGCGAGCACCGTTGCCGGGCAGTTTCATCTCCGGCACGAGCTGCATGAACGCGCTCTTGTATTTTGCGGTCTGCAAGATCTCCGCCTGGGTTTCAGGGGTGAGGTCTAGACCGTTGCTTTTTCGGGTCATGGACGGATCTGTCATGGTTTGTCCTTTCAAATGAATGTTGTTTTGCTGGTTGGCTCACAGGAGCGTGTTGCTCATGGCGTTGACGAAGTCCTCGCGGCTGGAATGTTTAGCCTTGGCCTGTCCGGTGCGGGCGCTCTGGTCCGCAACCGTGCCGCGGGAACGCATGTCGGCGAACACCTTCATGAGTTTCTCGGCGTATTCGCCAATCTGCTTCTCGTCGTCGCCCGCGAGGACGCTCGGGTCGGTGATGCCGTGTTTGGCCGCGACGTTGGCGCGTATCGTGGAGAGCTCCTTCTCGTGTTCGGCCTGTTTGGCTTCGCTTTTGAGCTTCTCGTTCTCCTCGAGCGCCTTGGAGAGTTTCGATTCGAGGTCGGCAGTCTGTCCGGCCTTCTCCTTGAGCTCCTCGTAGTCGCTTTTCCTGCCGCGTTCCCTGCCGAGACGCTCGTTGATTATGCGGTCGACTTCCTCCTGGGTGAAGGTCCTCAGCTTCGCGTTGTTCACGTCCTTTGGGGCCGGAGAGTGCTGTTCCGGCTCCTGTTGGCCGTCCGCGCCGGTCTGGTTTTCTTCTGCCATGGTTGGTGGCTCCTTTGCTTGTTCTTGGTTTCCACGCCTGACGCCGGCGAGTTGACGGCCATTCTTGTTGGTTTCGCGCATGGCTGCGCCCCGCCCCATCGCTGGGGTGTGAAAGGTAAAAGAAAAGCCATCACGTTTCGACGTGATGGCTTTCTGGGATTCAGAGATTTCCCAGCGCTTTTCTTCGCGCGTATTCGGACCGCAGCTCGTCGGTCGACACATAGTCGCCGACGGACCAGCGCTTCTTTCCTTCGTTCCTGACCCATTCATATTCGTCCTGTGGCATGGAGATATCGCCATACTTGCGTTTGATTTCCGCAAGATGGCGCTCATCGGTGACTTCCTTCAAATCACCGGGCATAAACGTGAAACGGTCGGAACGATCCATAGGCTCAATCATAGCAGTCTCAGATAAACGATCGGTCTGCCGTCGGATGCTCCAAGCCCTTCGAAACGAAGAGTCCTTCCTCTCGGCAGAAGAATTTCGTATTCTCCCGGATGCTGAGTGATCGGCTCCACATACACGCCGGCGCTTCCCGGCGGTACCAGGATTCTTGTGGCGATGCGGTCTTCCCCATCAACGTCAATGCCTCCCTCCTTGATGCTGGTGGCCATGTAGCCGATGTGTTCGAAGGTGCGACCGGTATTCAAATCGAAAAGCGACTCCATGTCGTTGACGTGGAACGTCGACAACCGCATCTGCCTGTCGACCGTGAAACGTTCTCGGGTGATATGGTCGGATATCGCTTCGTCGATGCATTCGACCTGATGGATGACGTCTTTCGACGGGTTTCGTCCGCCGAACAGGTAGCCGTTGATACTTTTGTAGCTGTCTCCGGTCCAATCCATCAAAGCCGCAATCTTCTCGTCGTTGGAGAATCTATCTCCAGGCATCCTGACGCTATAATCCGACAATCTCGATAGTTCGGAAGCGCTGATTGGAATCGATTTGCCGCTCCATCGAATCGTCGGTTGGGCAGTCACACCATCATTGACCTCATCGTGATAGATGCGTCTCAATTGGGCTAGCGTGTCACGCCAGTCGCCGTCATCGCCGGCCGCAGCCTTGGCTGCCTGGTACATTTCACGATACTTGTCCGGATCGTATCCTTTGAGTTTGCTGCTGCCCCAGCTTGGCACGATGTCGCAGTCGCAGTCCGTATGGTATTGCATCTGCCGTCCGGCGGTGTCCTCGCTCAGGTAGGCGAAGCCACGCGAGGCGAGCATAAGGCAGAACGCGCATGTCTTAGCCCCTCGCGGCACACGCGCCCAGCGAGGCTTGGTGGGATCGTTGGCCACAGCCCTCTGCATGGTCAGCCGCCCGACGGTCTGAATCAGATTCTGCACGTATTCCAGCGCCTGCTCCTCGTCAGCGAACGTGGGCCACAGGTCGTCGATGGTTCTTCCGGCGTTGTTGTGAACGGCTCCGTTTTCATCTGGAATGACATCCTTGTAGTGCAATCCCATGAAGTCAGTGTTGTTGAAACCGCCTTCCATCTGCCAGACCGCGCGGTCGGCGGTGATGGAAGGCGGCTCGTATTCCGGCATATCGATTCCGCCGTACTGCGCCCACAGGTCGCGTACGTGGCCGTAGTAGTCGGATGCGAGCCTGCTGGCGGCGTCGGCATACCGGTTGATCTCCGCTTTGATGAGCTCCTGGCTTTCACCGTCCCAGACGAGGCCCGAGACACTGTTGCCGGCCTCCTTCTGCAGGCGGCTCATGGTGTCCGTGTAATCCTCGTACAAATCATTGAGGTCGAGTTCAAGCCTTCTGCGTCGTTCCGGCGGCAGGTTCAGACTGTTCGGGCTCATTCATACCGCCTTCCCTCGCCGCCGTATCGGTCTGCTGCTCCGTCTGTTGGCGCATGCCTCGAATCTGATCGAGTACCTGACCGGCCTGGGCCTTGCGCTGGTCGGCCTTCAGCCGGACGATCTCGCTTCGGCTCAATCCGGCGCGTGTCATGCCGACCTCGCTGTTGGCGAACGAGTCGATGCTTCCAGCGAGCTTGCTGAATGCGTCGGCGCTCATGGAGCTCGACGGCGTGTTCGGGTTCTTCCAGTCGACCTGCAGTTTCATCAGCTCCTCGTCGGGCACGGATGGATCCTGCATCCGTGCCACAAGACGGGCTGCCTGCAGGATCGATTCACCGAAATCCCGGTCGCAATGGCGCGCCTCGATAATCAGGTCCTCACGTTGTGCCTCGGTCGCGTCGGCGGACGTCGGGTTCGCGTCGGACACGATGCCTAGCGAGCTGGCTGGAATGTTCATCGCACTGGCGAACATCGCCGCCCAACTTTTCAGCATCGTCAGATGCGGGTCCATACTCGACGCGGCCAGTTGCGTCACGGTCGGGGACTGCCCGTCGATGTCCTTGCTGATCATGTTGTAGCGACCCATATAAAGCTTTAACGCGTCGTCCGTGCCCAACGAGGCGAGTTCTTCGGAAGTGCCTGTCAGCAGGATTTTTGGGAACGCGTAGAATTCGGCATTCGCTTCGGCGCGCACGATAGTGCGGTTCGCGCCGTCGATGATGGCCATAGCGTCCCGGCTGATGCGGGAGCGTCCGAACGGTTTGACCTCGGTAGCCTTGTAGGCGAGGCGGAACACGCTGCACTCATTGTCGATGGTGGGTTGCTCATCGTCCACGCGCCACCAGTAGCCGAGACGGCGCTGCACGCTGATGTTGCGGTCGGGCATGTAGAGCACGAGTCCGGTGGCCTCGTTGTTGTCGTCAACGTCGGTGATGGCCATGCACGCCCTGACCCGCCGGTTAGGGTAATCCCAGACGGCGGCCGAGCTTTCCGCGGTATGCGTGCGGATGAGCGGTCTTCCTTCGAAGTCCCGGACGACGCTGAGGAACGAACAGCCGTGAATGAGCGCAGTCTGGATGGCCTGCTGCAGAACGCTAGTGAATCCGATGCGGCTCATGAAGTCCTGCAGTTCGAATGGGTCGTCCACGCCCGGCGAGACGAATCCCTCGAACACGCAAAGCTCAGCGAGCATATCCACAGCCTTGCGTGCCCACCCAAGCGGCGTGTAATGATCCTTGATGGACTTCGGCACAGTCAGTCCAAAATCAACCAGTGGCTCCTTGGCTTCGTAGTAGGCGGTGAGTGTTCGGTTGCGGCTCGCGTGGCGCGTCCATACCTCGGCGAGTTCGCGCAGCAGCGCGTTCTCCTCACCGGAGAGTCCGTCGATGCGCGTCGGCACGACGAGTTTCGGCACCGTTCCGGCTCCTCCCGTAGGTTTCCACCCGTCCGGCGCTGCCGTTGTCTGGATGTCGCTCATTTAGATTCCTCCGATGATCTGTCGTCTTCCGGGATGTCGGAGCGTCGTGAACGCCCCGTACAGGGCGAGCGTGGTGGACACGAGCGGCGTGATGTCGACATCACTGCCGAGTTTGTTCCAAGCGATCGCGCCGGACTGTCCCAATGGACGCGTGGTCGCACCCTTGACGGCCGCGGCCAGCTGCGGCTGGTATTCGTCCCGCGGGTGCTTGAGCGTTCCGGCTTTGAGCATGTCGAGGAACCGGCCGCATGCTCGGCCCATCTCCTGCATGTTCGTGACCGTGACCTTCACATGTGCTTTCTTCAGTTCCGGCAGCAGGCTCATGGCGGGCGACTGCGCGTCGATGACCACGCTGGCGGTCTTCGGCCAATGTTCGGCGAGCCAGTCCACGGCCCACATGGTTCCCGCCTGCCGCGCGTCCTTGATGTTCGCCATCTGGACGATGGCCGAACCGTCCGCGTATCGTAGCGCCGCTCCGATGGTCAGCACGCTCCTGTCCGGAGGCATGTCGATGCCGAAGCTCATCGTGCCGCCCTCGGGCACGTCGTCGACGGCCGCGGCCTGCCACAGGTCGGGACTGATGGCGTATGCGGTGGCGGTCTCGTCCCATATGCCAAGCGCCTCACGACGGAATGAATCGTCCGACAGGTTGTTGCGCATGCGCATGATTGCCTGTTCGCTTGTACGTTTCGGATAGCTGGGATTCGCTTTAGCCCACTGTTCGCGGTCGTCCGAATCCGCGTCCTTGTCGGCGGCGAGCTCCACGTAGAGGAGGTTTCCGTCATGGTTCAGCGCGTGCATGCGTTTCTCCGTGAACGCATCGCACTGGTCTCCCGGCTTGGGTGGATTGCCCATATACACGACCAGGGGGTTAGGACTCGTGTTCAAAACCGGAATCATGTTGTCCATCGCGCGCACTGTGAGGATCTGCGCTTCGTCGAACACGGCCACGTCCACGCTGTGCAATCCTCGGCCGAAACCGTTCTCGCGGGCGCCGAACATGATGCGGCTGCCGGACGTGAACGTGATCTCCTGTTGGCCGTTTGCTCTGCGGATGCGTTCCACGTACCGGCCGAGCACTGGATTGTGCTCCATCTCGCACATGTCCGCGAATGTCTCGTCGCTGGTGCGCGTATGGTGGGCGGTCCAGATGGCTTTCAGGTTCGGTGTGAGTATCGCCTTGAGGAACAACGCGGTGCCGACGGTGAAGGTCTTGCCGATCTGCCTGCAGCTGGACAGCACGGCGCCGTCCGCGCCACACGCATACTTGCCTTCCGCGTTCTTGGCGAACAGAAGCCACAAGAAGCCCTGCTGCCACAAGTCGAAACGGATGCCGGCCTTACGCGCGGCTTTGTTGATTCGAGTGAACTCGCTGCCGACGATGCCTTCCGGCTGGCGGAGGACCTTGGCGATTTCAGACAATCGACGCTCCGACATCGTCCGTCACCTCGTCTTCCTCATCGTCCAGCAGGTCGGTCAGACCGCCGCCTTGGAGCGCTTCGATGCGTTCGCATACGTCGATGAGCTGGCGGCTGATCGCGGGCAGCGCGTTCGCCGGCGTCGTGGGATCGGCCATGGCCTTGAGCAGCAGGTCACGGTTGTCTCGCAGTATGTCCAGCATGCTGCCGTCCATCATCCGTTCGAAGCTCCGCTGGTCGAGATCCTGCTCCGGCTTCTGTTTCGTTTCCACGGCTTTGACGGGCGGCTTACCGTTCCGGTCCCGTGCGGGCCTGTTCTTTTTCCGACGATAATCGGCTTTCTGGCGGCAGGACTTGGAACAGTACTTCTGCGGCCGCCCATGGCCGGATGGCTGGAATTCCTTGCCGCAGAGCTCGCACTTCATCGGCGCCTCCCTCGCTTTCCGACCTTTCGTTGTTTCCCCTGTTTCCGACGTTTGCATTCCGGGAGGGATATCGGCACTGCACCCGAGGCGACCGGGAGGGGGCATACCCGGGGTCCCCGCCCTGGTATCGGAGTCAGATGCCGAACGTTTTGAACGGCATCGAGCTTGCTTTCACTTCCTGTCTGCCAGCCAGCAGCGCTCGTGCGTGTTCGTCTGTCTTGTCGCTCTTGAACCTGTTGCATCTGCGGTGCGTGAGCCTGCAGTTAGTGAAGCTGTATGGATCACCGCCACGTGAGACCGGTACGAGCTCGTCGACTTCGGCGCTCATCGGATGTGGTGTCTTCAATGTCTTGTCGACTGGCTTGCCACAGATGGCACACACGTCGTATGCGGCCAGCACTCTTGCCCTGAGCTGTCTGCGCCGCCAGCCGTTGCTGACACGCTCGTTACGCCGCTTGCTCATGTGGCCTCCCCACATGTATGAGCCCCGGGGTGTCATGGATGCATCAATGATTATCTTCGCCGTTGGCTTGCTGGAATGCCGGTATAGGGGCTCCCGTATATGGACACTCCCGTGTCTTGTAGGGGCTCCCCATCATCTGCGAATACCCCTACCCCGGGTTTGTTTCATGGGTGCCTTCGGCGGGATTCGAACCCGCGTCCACACTCGAGCCGCAAGGAAGAGGATCCGAAGATCTGCGACCGGTGCGATCTACCACTGATTCCTACGAAGGCATACCGGCAGGCGGATTTGAGCTTCACCGCATCACGGAAGCACGGGATTGGCTTGCCTGCCACATTGGGGTATGTCCACTCTGACGGGAGTGGGCGGAGCGTGTCCGATATGCCGTTCGGACAGGACGGGACTGCAACCCAGGGAGTTAGGAGAATCCATGGCGGATATGAAAAGGGTTCAAACCAAGTCACCTCGGTTTGAACCCTCTAATCCACTGACAATTCTGCGTTGCACTTTCGATTTTGTCAAATCGAATCGCGGCGCAGCACCTGCCGATGCACGTCCGAAAGCCTGTACAATGGCCGTCCCTTATCGTTCTCACCGGCCGGCTGGAGCCTGCCGCGCTTGCGCCACGAACGAATCGTGTTCGCATTGCACTGGAACCCGCACTCGCGCAACAGCTCCGCACACGCTTGCGCCGTGAACGCCCTGCCTGATTCGATGCACTCCCGCAGGAATCCCAATCGCACGTCGACCACGCGATAAGCGTTGCCGCACACCGGACAATCAACGCTCACCGCGCCGACCTCCGCACTCAGCTCCACTCCACACAGAGGATTCAGGCACCTGCCGATGCCGTGCCTGGATGGTGGCACGTCGATGATGGCCAGCGTCTTGCGCGCCAACCGCTGCCAGTCATGCCAAATCAAACCGATGTCCGGCAGGCGGTTCAAACGCTGGCATGACCAGCATGCCTTGAGCATGTCGACGATGGGCGGGACCGCGATGCTCGTGGCCCATGGCATGGCCGGCGGCGCATACAATCGACACCACAACGCCGTCACCGCATCCTCGATCTCCTGCAGATGGTCAACGACCGAGAGTCTGATAGGCGTGGGCGCGGACGGCAGGTTGACACGTCCAGGCTGGTGACCCCCGTAATGCGCCGTCGAATCCAGAAACTCGCGCAAGGCATGGATCCAGATGGGATAGTCGTGGATCCATCCCCTCAAAGTGTTCTCGCACTTGTCGCACATCGTGGCTTGAATACGGCACTCACCGCCGCACACACTACATGTTGAGGTCTCTTCCTGATTTTCGCCCATATGTTGCGATTCTAGCATTTCGGCCATCCCGAATCGAACATCAGTTCCATTTCAGGTATTCCCGCCCACGGGTCGGGATTATCGGGATCCGGAAGCATCGTCGGGAACCCCTCAAGGGTCGAATAATGGAATTCCCTCCCGCTCATGTCGGCGGGTTTGACACTGACAGGCATGAGCCCGCAGTCGTGCGCGCCCAAGTATATTCCATCCGGACTGATACCCAACGGTCCAGCGACCGTTTCCAATCGGATTGTGTCCGTCTGCGCGATGAGACGGATCCGGATGAGCTGCCGGCCGAGGATGATCGCGGTGGTCAGGTCATCGCCGGTGATGATGCCGGCGTCCCATGTCTGCCAGACCACGTCGCGTTCGCTGAAGACCCATCGTCCACACGAACAGACGACCGGCACGAGGTGCGCCGGATTGCCTGGCGGCGCGAGCCGGCGCATCCACAATGGTGGTTTACGGCTCATCCCGCCACCAGTCGATGAGGTCGGTGATCCTCCAAGCCGTTTCGAAAAGCATCAGCATGACGAATCCCAGGATGAGCCCGGACACCTCAACGAGAAGACCACCAAGTTTTCGGATGATTCCCATCATGATTCCTACCCTTATCCGAGGCTTCGTTTGATCGATTTCCAGATCTGGTCGAGTTCTCCGTCCGGCAGACCGCTCACACGACCGCGCTGCAGCAGATCATCATGAATCTGCCGCTCGTTCTCCGGATGGTTCTTCAGCCTTCCGTACGCCCAGGCGTGCAATGTGCTGTTGCGTTGGCCTTCCGGCACCGGCGTCATATCCGGCATGCCGTTGGAATTCGACGTGGCACGCCTGTCGGCCATGACATCGTCCAGACTCATTTGCGGCGCGTCCGGCTTCGGCTCGTTCGTGTAACCGTAATCCTTGAGCATGCGCATGATCGCCTCACTCGCCTCCGGCACCACGCCGGCGGGCAGATCCGCCAGCTCATACCGTTTGCCGTCGATGACGCTGCCGGGGCCAAGCACATAACCCTTGTTGCTCACACGCAGATCAATCGGCAGATTCTGCTCATGCACCGCGTTCTTCAACAATCCGATATCCATGCCGGCCGGCATGCGATAGTACAGGTGCACGCCATGCGGCGTTTTCGTGACCAACGTGGCCGGCAATTTATCGGTACCGTAGTCGCCGGTCAATGCCTGCAAGCACTGCCAGCCGTCAGGCTCGCCACCCTCGGACGGCTTGTCACAGTCGATGACGAAGCAGTCACCAAGCGGCACGACGGCATAACGGCTCATCTTGCCGGTCACGAAAGTCGAATCCACATGGTTCTCGTCCGACGGATTCAACCGCTTCCACGACAGCGACACCTTCCCGTCGACCGGTCCACCGGCCTTTCGCGCCTTGCCCTCGCATGGAGCGAAACCGACATGGCCATCCAACGCGGCATCGACGATGCCGGCCAGATCATGACAGTCACCCACATCGTCCAACGGATGCAGACTGTCACGGGTCGGCTTCGACAAGGCTTCCTGACGCCAATCCTTGATTGACTCCGCATCAGTGCCGAGAGCGGCCTTGCGATACACGTCGAAACGGTCACGGTTGACGACGCGGACGACGCGCGGCTGCCCTTTGCCGGGCAATGCACGAGAACGTGCATTCTCCAAACCAAGCACATCCATCAAAGACTGCGGAACGGTCGTATGGAATTCCTTACGATAATCACCCTTCACGGCCACCGGATCTCCATACTGTTCCTCATTCGACGCAATCTCACTGATCAGCCAATACATCTCATCGCTGATATTGCGCGCAGGACTCAGATTCACAATCTCCGGCTCGTCAGACCGCTCCCACAACCGGCACGACAACACGAAGAACGCTGCGGGATGCCGATGACAGAAACCCTCGATCGCATGATATTCGTCATACGAACGACCCTTCGACTGGTGGAATTCCACCTTGATGAAACGACGCACGTCCGAATTCTCGGCGGAATCCGCGAACTGCATGTTCGTCAGAATCAGCATCGTCGCGGTCGGCGTCATCACACGATAACGGCCACCAGTCACACGGGCGTTCACCTGCGAGCCGGTCGACAAGGCACGTAGCAAGGGGAGCATGTCCTCAGTGACCGCGCAAGCCTCATCATCAATGGCGAAAGCCTTGCCGTCCATCTCATCATTCATGCTCTCGCGGCCAAGCGTGTAGCCGCCACCATTGCAGTACGATTGCACGCTGAAACCTGGAAACACCTTGCCGACGCCCAACACGCCGAGCAACGCCTGACGGGCGATCAGCGTCTTCCCGTCACCGCCATGCCCGGACAGGACGTAAGACAATTGTTTGAATGGTTCGAGCCATGGTGGGGGAGCCTGAAACGGGTCCTCGCGGAGAAGCGGGGACCCAAATTCATTTGATCCACATCCAACGGCATGACGAACGCGCGCGGTCCGATTGCGCCATGTGACCTTCCCTCATTCTCGTCCGGCTTACGCAGGTAACGCACGCCGGATGGAGCGGCAAGCTCGTGATGGGAAATATCAGGTGCGGAATAATTCCGCACCTGATATTCCGAGCTGGGTTCTATGAAGTTATTCGTCACCAGATAAGAGACTGGAACTTCGAAAAACACCGCGGCTTTTGCCAAATCGTTGATGGTCCACGCAATGGCTCTACTGTATTTCTGGCTAAGCGTAGGTTGGCTTATGCCAAGTCCTTTGGCCAAATCTGATTGCCTGACTTTTGAACGTCTTTTTAACCAGAACATGTTATCGGTGATGATCTGTTGCAACTCGTCCGAAAAGTTCATATCTGCGTTATTGCCGGCGCCTTGATTGATGTTTGTTTTCTCGTCCATGTTTTAAATTTTGCCATATTTTTATTGCTTTGTCCAGTACTGTGCTATAGTATTGGTATGCGCAATAAAACATCAGCAAAACCAAACAATGATGTCATGAGGCATCGCATCGACGAACTAAGAAAGGAGGCTGGAATGACTCAAGACACTTATGGCCGTGAAATTTTGCATTGCAGCCAGGGAACAGCCTCTCAAAAATTGTCTGGGCAACTAGCCCTGAGCGCCTTAGATATTTTCCATTCTGCAACTGCATTCAACGTTTCTACGGATTATCTGTATGGCCTCACTGACACACGTACTCGAAAGGATGCAGAAAAAAGAGAAACCGCTATGGCACCTGCATAGGTCATCTGAAATTGAGTCCGTGGACGAATTGCAGTTCGCATCCGGGCGGTGGATGAAACCCATCCAGCACTACCAAACCAAATAACAGAAAAGAGACAAACGCCAGACCGGCATACGCACCGTCAACCGCGGTGAGCCCTACGGTAGCCATTCACCACGGCGACCACGGAACGTATGAACCGGCAAGAACCACCATCGAACAAAACAGTCAACAGCAGACGTTCAAGCAAACCGTTATCTGAAAGCTCCGCATCCGAAAGACCGAATCCGCGGAAACGATGGCCAGGATGAAGCGCTTCCAACGCTTCAAGCCAGCAATCGTATGCCACGGAAATCCGATCCAATGGAACGGCGTCATCGAGACTGCAATCTTCGAAGGACACAGCAGCAAGAGCCATCTCCAACATGGAGGTGTCATGCTCCAACACGAACCTGCAATCCGACGCGATGGAATCCGATGCAAGGGAGTCATCTCCTGTCATAGCCATTCCAATCTTTTCGTCGGGTTCCTATACCAACCACTTGGCGATGGGGCGATATCGCTCAAATAGTAATGCCCGCACATGAGTTGCAGCTCACATACGGGCGGCGAGTCAATCCCATCCAGCACTACCAAATACCTCGACCTCACAGTAACCAGCCGGAGGTCAAACAGAAAAAAGGAACCGAAATGAACGATTTCGCATTCAATGCAATCAATTCCAACTCTGAGGAAAGGACCAGCTCAATGTCTGATTATTCCACATCCACCACACTAGAAGAAAACCGATATCAGGAAAACACGCCGACCGTCACCCCCGAAATCGTGGACGATGAAGTCGTGGACGCCGAAAACTTGGATGACATCGATGACGGCGACCTGGTCGAGACCAACCCCGTCGCCGCGCTGGCCGAGACCTTCCAAGGCACCGTGTCCAAGGACGTGCCAAAGCCGTACACCAGGGAGGAGGCCCTCAAGGCCACCGAGGAGCTCAAGATCAAGCTGCTCCACGCCCTCGAGGCGCAGTACGATTTGGTGAGTGCGGCTCAGGAGGCGTTCGACAGGCACATCTGGACCGCGCTCGGCTATCCCGAAGGTGCAAAAGGCTGGATCCAATATTGCAAGGACAACTTCACGTCAGCCCAGATCCGCGTGACCGGCCAGCAGCGTACCGACCTGATCATGGGCTTCGACGTAGCCAAGATCAGTAATCGTGGCATCGCCGCTCTTCTCGGCGTTGACGAAAAAACTGTCCGTAATGCAAAAACTAAATCCGGTATTGCTCCCGCGGAAGGCAGAGTGCGTGACACGGCGGGCAAACGCCAGCACGTTGACACTGGCAGCATGTCGAGTGAGGAACGCCGCAAGAAGATCGTGGAACTCTCCGAGGAAGGCGCCAAGCAGACCGACATCGCCGAAATCCTTGACGTGAGCCAGTCCACCGTGTCCGACACGCTCCGCAAGGACAGGATGCGTCGCATGAGCGAAGGACTCGAACCCGCCAAGATCGACAACACCGATTTCGACAACGCCGACGACGACCAGCCGTTGGACCTCGACATGGGCAACCGCGAGACCGACATCCGCTCCTACATCGACTCGTTCGTCAGCCAGTCGTCGGACGCCCGCGGCGCCATCAACGAGATGGTGCATCTGCTGGAATCCGACAAGTGGCAGCCGGGAGGCTCCACGGTGAGCGAGATCGTCTCCCGTGGCGGCGCGAACATCTTCGGCATCATCAGCGACATGTGTAAGATGCTGCGCCTGCTGAACATCGACGTCGACAACGTCTTCGACGGGGCGGACGCGGAACTTGATGACACCGACAACGACTGGTCGCGTTTCATCGACGGATGCACCGAACTCGCCATCGTCTGCCAGGAAATCACCGCCTGACATGCGACCGGGATCGGACGGGCGGATCCCAAGGGGTATGGGTCCGCTCCCCCGCCACTGAACCAACCATCATCGCCGGTCGTGGACCGGCAGAGAGAAAAGACTGAATCATGAAATACACCAAAGACGAGGAAGCGCGGGCCGAAAGGTCAAGCGTCAAAATGTGGCCCGGCATCACGGCCGGCATCATCATCGGCCTGATCGCGTTCGTATTGAGCTTCGACGCCCTGCGTCTCGTGTTCGTGGCATGCGGCATCAACCCCTACCTGAGCTGGGGTGGCCCGGTGTGCGTGGACGGCACGATCCTCCTGTGCACCTGGGCCACGTGGGGATTCAAGAAGGGCCACATCCGAGGCAGCGCCTATCCGTGGGTCGGACTCGTACTGTTCAGCAGCTTCTCCATCGCCGGCAACGCCCTGCATGCGATGCTCAACACCGGATTCCACCTGCCGGCATGGGTACCGCCGGTCATCATGAGCATTCCCCCGGTCGCACTCCTGTACGCGACCCATTTGATCGTCATCATCGCGGGAGACCGTCTCGACAAGATCAACACCGTCCTTCCCGTCGGCTTGACCGTCATGGAAGACACTGACGTTCCGGCTCCCGTTCCCGCACCATCCGCCATGCCGGCCCCGGCCATCCCGTCCGAACCGCCGGCATCGGCTCCCGAACCGGCTGAACCGGCGAAGCCGGAGATTCCGGACCTGTTCGACTTCCAGACCATCGTTCCCGCCATGGAGGACGATGCGGCCCCAAAAGCCGATGAGGCCGAAGCGCCAGCCGCCGACGCCTCAACCCCGACCGTCGAACAGCACGCCATCCCGCAGCCGGTGATGCGTGAACCAGTCATCATCCCGACCCTCACCATCCAACCCGATGAGCGGGATGCCCCGACCGTGGACGGCCAGGACGAGCCGGCTCCCGAACCCGTGGGACCGGACGTGACGGCCGTGGAACCGGCCGACGGGCCGGAAGAGAAGACCGACGACGCCCAGGCGGAGGAAAAGCCGAAGCCAGGGAAAACCAGCCGACGCGGCAAGGCCGGAGCCGATGACGAGGCGTGGCTCGCATGGATCGACGAGCTTACGGCTCATGGCGAGAATCCGACCGCGTCGAAGGCAGTGGACGCGGGACTGGCCGCGAGCGGCAGCACCGCGAAAAGGTATCTCGCCCGCATCAGAAGAGAGCATTCGGAAAGGTTCTAAGCCATGGAACACCACAGCATGAGCGACAAGGACTTCCACACGCGGTACGGCGTGACCCCGCGGGAAGTGGAGGACGCGTTGGACGAGAACCGTCGACGTGTCGCCCGCAGACTCTCCGAATGGGGATACGCGTGGGCCGTTGACGAGATTATGTGCGACGTGGCCGTGGAACTGCTCAAGGGAGGCCTGCGCAGGTGGGCCTCCTATGAGGAACGCAAACCATTGGGCGCGTTCGTGAACACGCTGATCGGCAACCGGTTGGGCGAGTGGATGCGTACTGAGCGGCCCAAATACCGTAGCGGCATGACCCACGCGCCGCTACGCCGCAGGAAGCGGAAGGACACGACGCCGCAACGCGAGGCTTTGGACGCCACCGAAGCGAGAAGAAGGATCCGCAACGAGAACAACGCGGCCCTTGCCGACCGACTCTGCGAGGAAGCCGACGTGTTCGGCGATCCCGATTCGACCGTCCTGTCCGCGCCGGCGGGAGACAAGTCCAGTTATCAGGAATGGTTGACCGGCGCCACCCAGCCGTTGGAACTGGAAAGCGACAAGTACGCGGCCGACATGGAGGGCCTGCGCCAGGACGTGACGACTCGATGCAAGCGCATGGCTTGGGAGATGCTGATCCGTCAATGCCTTACCGCGACGCGTGGCTCCGACGCTCTCCGCAACGACATCCGTCGTTTCCTGGAGAACCATCATCATGGCCTCGGTCCGAGCATCGACGACTACCCGTACATTCTCGCGGTCGTCGATAAGTACAGGAAATGATCGTCCATCGGCCGTTACCGGACCCCGGTGACGTGGAGATGGATGCCGGCATGGTCTTTTCTTCTTTCTCCGCCATGCCGGCGATATGCCGGCCATGCGCGCCGAACGGCAACGGCGCCGCCGACGCGTGTCCGGCACCCCCTCGACAGACTTTCAAAACAGAACGAACACCACAACCGACAAAGGAGCAGACAATGATCAGCGTCATCAAATGGGCATGGCAGGCCAAGCCGGACACTCCGGCCGAGAAGCTTGTTCTCGTCAGTCTTGCCAACAGCACGTTCCAGACGCCTCGGGAGGACATCGCCGTCGTGGGCGTGCGCGCGTTGAGAGGGACCGCGTGCGACATGACGCCGGCGGAACTCGACGCGATTCTGGACCGTTTGGAAAAGCAGGGTTTCATCACGCCGCTCGCGGCCGACAGCGAACCGGTCAAATGGCATATAGGCGCGTTGGAGCGTGAACGTGGCGAGGAAGGTCCTTGGAAGGCATGGCGTCTCAACGCCAAGACGGAGGAAAAGGAGACGGTGAGATGAGCGTCAGAGCTGTCTCATGGGCGTATGGCCTGAACCTCGGTTCCATGACGCAGAAGGCGGTACTGCTCTACCTCGCCAAGGTCTGGACCCTGCGGTTGGACGCTTCCACCGAATCGTTTAACGGCGTCGAACGTGCCGAGGACGTTCAAACGGCATACACGGGAAGGAGCGTCCGATCATGACTGTGGTGACCATGGTATGGGTCCAGGAACACGTGCACGAGGTACGCAACGCGACCAAAGCGGTCTTGTCATATCTCGCATTCAAAGCTCACTACGACGACGGGACGGCCGCATGGCCCGCGATAGGAACCATCGCGGGAGCATGCGGACTGAGTGAGAAGACCGTGCAGCGTAGCATCGACCAGCTTCTCGACCTCGGACTGATCGAACCCGGACAACAGACCTTCAGCGCCATCAATCCGAAAACCGGCAAGCCGGTCAGACGGAACTATCAGACCGTCGTGTGGAACGTGATCTGCAAGGAATCGAACCTGCCGACCGAACCGTTCGAGGACCGTAACGCGTCCAAGGTCCGTGCCGCGATGAAGCGCGCGGACAAGGCGAAAGCCAAAATGCCTTTCCCGGAACCGGAGGGCGGGGAAGACGACGGACGCGAGGACAAAATGTCTGGCTTTTCGGACGAGAGGCAGCCGGAAGAAACGAAAGCCAAAATGTCGCCCCTGGAAAACGTTGAAAACAAGCCGGTTTCCTCCAATCTTCCCAAAATGTCGCCCCTGGAGCGGCAAGGTGGAGAAGGCGATGGAAGCGAGGACAAAATGTCCAAAAATCTGGACAAAATGTCGCCCAATAATACATTGAAATACAATTACCCCTCTCTCCCTACGGGAGAGCTCCCCGCAAGCGGGAAGCGCCCCGGCATGGAGGACGGAAACAACACGACGACGGGAGGGGATTCCGACGCGGCGACCGTGATGGACCATCTCGCTTCCGTCCGTTCGAAGCTGTCGTTGACCACCACGGAACCGACCAAACGTGATTTGTCCAAGATCGGAAACCTCGTCAGCCGGGTCGTCAAAGCCCGTGACGGCGACCGTGCGGCCTCGTTGGCGCTTATCCTCGCGGTCATCGACTGGCTGCCCGCGAACACGTTCTGGCTCCGCCGTGTCGATTCCGCGCGCCGTCTCGCCGACAACTGGGACCAGATCGCCAACGACTGGACCGTCGCCCAGATCGAACGCCAACGCGAACGGGACGCCGAAGCCCATGAGCGTGACCGTAGGCCCGTGGCCCAGCCGACCCCGGTGCCGGAACGTCATTCGGAACGTCACGTGCATTCGCTGGTCTGCGAGCATGTCCTGAACGACATGCGGCCACACGAGGGCGAATACGACCACGAGGGAAGCCTGCGCTACGGCAAGCCATCCGAATGGCAGATGGCGTGCATGCGGCACGCCGACGAGCTCAACCGGCTCGAAGGCATCGAAACCGCCGCGTGAGACGGGCCGTCCCATGAGAGCGAAAACGGCTTCATACGCCAAAACCGAAGGGAGAAGAACCCGCAAATGAGCGAAACGCAATACGAAGAACCCGTGTACGTCGTCAGCAAGCGGCGTCGAGAATCCGAAGCGGTCGTCCACATGCCCGATTGCGAGAAGATACACCACCAAGTCGAACAGGACGTGCGGCCCGAAGTCCACCGTGAGACGCGGGTGCCGGCGTACATTCGTTTCGTCGCGAACTACATGACGTTGACGGAGCTTAGGAACATCGGATTCAGGTATCATCCATGCGGATACTGCCAGCCGCCGGTGCCTACCGTCGATGGTTCCATCCCCATCAGCGTGAAAGCCCGGAATCTCAACGTGACCCATCTCGGTAAGGAATTCATCGGCCGGGGTGTTCTTGAAAGCTTTTCCATTACGGGACGATTGAACGACGACGGGTCTAGGACCGTCACGGTCGACGTATCGTTCGGTGGCGTTCACTACCGGTTCGATCCGGAAACGCAACTCGAATACCTTCGCCCCAACCAGAAACGATGAACGGTTCCGTACAGCGGACCATCCCGAACGTAATGCTTCCCTTTCGGTCAATGATTCCGAAGAGCCGTTCCGCCGCCTACTATGGTTCGGAATATCAGTTGGGACATTATGTCCCAACTGATATTTTCCGTCGTGAGCTTTCCGCTCCGGCCGGTGTGCGCCACCAGCGCAAGCCCGACTGGGACGGGCCGCATGGCCTCCATCCCCGAAACGATCGATGCCGGATTCCCGCGGCAAGTATCCTTGACCGCGCGTTTAAAAACCCTCTCCCAAAATGGGACCGGGTTTTTCATATGGTCCTGACGATTGGTTCCGAAGCCGAATGGGCTGGGGCTTATCCCCTTTCACTGCCGGAACGGAAGCAGAATATCAACTGCCGCATTATGCGGCAGTTGATATTTCCCGTCGCGAAAAAGGCGAAACGTCTTGGCGGGAAGCGTCATGTTTTGATTCAGGCGACGTTAAGCACGAAGCTGAACGGAAGAACCGAGTGGACGGTGGCGGACGCAGCGGTGTTGTTCAAGGAGCCGGTGGAGGATCTTGTGAGCGATTTCGCGATCGAGGCGATCAGCGGGGGCTCAGAATATCAACTGGCGCATTATGCGCCAGTTGATATTTCCCGCCAGAAGACAGCAGCTCCGGCCGGCAGTCGGGTCTCCGTCCCCCGACATCCAAGTGTCCGAAGACGAGCAAAATAAAAACCCTCTCCTAAAATGGGACCGGACTTTTTCATTGTCTGGGTCGATCAGGGGCGGAGTGGAATATCTGATGCGAGGAAACCTCGCATCAGATATTTCCCGTTATGGTGTGGATCCTACCGGTTCATCCGCCATGGTCATGCGCCGCCTGGCAGCATGAGCGGTTCCCTGAAAACGATTCTCCGTGGCTCCACCTCAAGAGTGAACCTGCCGAACGCCCAATCCAACGATTGCGGCCGGTCGCCCACGAACGACGGCAATGGGAACGCCGCGAGCTGCGACCTGTCTTCGGGATCACTGAACGCCCCTCCCCGACTCTGGCAGTTGCCGTACACGAAAAACGGCGGTTCGGAATATCAGGTGCGGAATAATTCCGCACCTGATATTTCCTGTCGTTGGTTCGTTTTTTAGCCCGTCCTTGCGGAGCCCAATGGTCATGATCCGCTTCCCTGGGCATGGTTTTTCTCCTTGGCTTTTTCTGATTATCGGCGTCGGTTCCTCCCGTATCCGCGTGGAATGGATTGCAATAAGCATGCCGATGATGGGAGGGGCCTATGGCGGAGAGGACCGGGAACGGCGGGCATGGTCTGGTGAAAGGCGCCACCGTGTTCGGTCTGGCCGTGCCGATGATCGTCATCGTGCCGCTCGTCATGCTCATGAGCCTCAGCACCATCCTCGTCGCCATGGTCCAGGCCCAGTACGGCACGACGTGCGGCGTGGCGAACGCGTCCGGTTCGACGTCGTGGGTCTCGTGGGCGAAGAACATCGCGGATGATGACTCCCATGGTTACAGTCAGACGCATCGTAACGGCAATCCGGATTACGATTGTTCGTCGTTCGTCTATCACGCGTTGAAGCACGCGGGATTGGATGTCGGCTCGTCCGCGTTCAACACGTCCAGTGAGGGCGCGGCCTTGGAGAAGGCCGGGTTTGAACGGCATGATTGGGCCAAGGTGTCCGACCTGCAGACCGGCGACGTCGTGTGGAGTTCCAGCCACACGGAGATCTACATCGGCGACGGCAGGTTCGTTGGCGCGCATCATGACGAGAATGGTGGTGTCACCGGGCCGAAGGCCGGCGACCAGACCGGCGACGAGATCAGCGTCACCTCGTACGCGGCCGGGTATACGGCCTACTACCGGTACAAGGGTTCGATGAACGTCACGAATTCGGATGGCTCGGCTTCTTCCGCGCAGGCCGTGTCCGGCAGCACCGGTTCCACGAACGTGGTCGGCATGAGCGAGAAGGACGCCGAGGCTTGGTTCAACGGGCAGCAGGGGCCGAACAATTACTGCGCGACGTACGCGTACGGCCAGTGCACGTGGTGGACGTGCATGCGGGCGAAGAAGCTCGGCTGGAAGAATGTCGGCCAGTATTGGGGCAATGGTCAGGATTGGGCGCGTTCCGGCGCGGCCGCTGGATACAAGACCACTACGGACGCGCCGGTCGCGGGTTCGATCATCAGCTGGCCCGCCGGCGTGCAGGATTCGGATCCCACGTACGGCCATGTCGGCATCGTCGAAAGCGTGGACACCGCGAAGGGCACCATCACCACCAGTGAGAAGGGCGCCGGCTACAAAGTGTATTCACGGACCATGCCGATCAGGAATGGTGGCACGTACGTGCTGCCGAACGACAAGCTCACGGGCATGGGCGCGTCCGGCTCGTCTGGCACGGAACAGTGCGTGACGGGCGACGACTCCACATCCGACGTGTCCGGGGACAAGGCATCGGCCGCGGACGCGAAGAAGATGGCCCGACGCAAACTCAAGGACTTCGGTTGGGATGATAGCCAATTCGACTGTCTGGACAAGCTCTGGACACGCGAATCCGGTTGGCAGTGGAACGCGACGAATCCGTCCTCCGGCGCGTACGGCATCCCCCAATCACTGCCCGGCAGCAAGATGGCGTCCGCGGGACAGGATTGGAAGACGAACGCGGCCACGCAGGTCAAATGGGGATTGGGCTACATCCAACAACGCTACCAGTCGCCTTGCGGCGCTTGGGCCCATTCCGAAGCGACCGGCTGGTACTGATGGACCTCGAATGGAAGGAAACGGAAATGGAAGCATTGAACCTCGCGGACAACGCGTTGAAGGGTTTGAAACCCGACCCGGCCTGGGATGTGTCCGGCGTCCGAGACATGGCCGGCGGCGTGATCGCCGTCGCGCTCGTATTGTGCGTGGGCGTGATCATCATCGGCTGCGTCAGCCTCATCCCGGGACTGGTGTCCAACAACCAGATGGAACGCGCGTTCAGTTGGAAACGCCTGCTCGCCGCCATGCTCGTCCCGTTCGTGATCGGAGCCGCCGTGAGCGGATGGGGTTGGAGCTGCAACGTGTTCGGCTCCAACGGGTTGGGCGTGAACCGTTCCTACACGCAGGCGTCCGGCAGTGGGAAAACCAACCTGAAGGACGGTCGAGGCAAGGGCGACGACAGTCTGACCGGACTGGTCAAACAGTTGGGCGACGACATCGTGTCCGGTATCTCCGACACGGTCAAGACCACCGTGAAAGGCGCCGTCGACGACGCTTTGAAGGGTTGGAACTGGGTCTCCGGCGGTGACGGCAAGGGCAACATATTCCAGAAGGCCGGCCAGGGCATCAAGGACGGCGCGACCGGCCTATGGAAATGGTTGACCGGAAGCAAATAATCCCCCTGCCGATTATCGGCGTGGCCGGGCCGTACGGCCGCGTGGAATCTTCTGAAAGGAGTGTGCATCATGTTACACAATCTCGCGGCGCCCGCCGCGGCAACAATCGTGTCCGTCGCCACCGGCCTGAACAACGGTGACATCTCGAACCTGAAGGTGAGTCCGAACTTCACGTTCTTCCCGTTCATGCAGTTGGTGTCCGACATGGTCGGCGGCCTGTGGGCGTTGAGCCTGTACATCGCCGTCGGAGCGTGGATCTGCGCGGCGATCGCCTGGATCGCCGGCCGTGTGATCCATTCCGGTCCGATGCAGCAGTATTCCGGCACGGTGTTCATCTGGTGTGCCCTGGCGACGATGATCCTGGGCAGCGCCATGGCGATCGTGAAGTTCTTCGCGACGCAGGCGCTGTTCTGACGGCTCCCGCCTGACACACCCCTATTCACGCCGTGGCCGGGCCAGTCCCGTCCACGGCATTTCCTTTTTTGAAGGAGGCCAGATGTCACTCATCATCCAGACCGTCTTCGCGAACCTTATCGACTGGCTGTTCAAACCGTTGGACAACCTGTGCTCCCAACTGTTGACGGGCGCCTTCAGCGGCCTGGTGGGCAGCATGTCCAACGACGAATGGAACGTCGCCATCACCGCGGCGAACCGTATCGGCTGGATCATGGGATTCGTGAACATGGCGTTATGCGTCATCGGCGCCTTGCAGGCCGCGGCCAAAGGCAGCGTCGCCGACGTGATCAAAAGCTTCGCGATGGCCGTGCTCGCATGGCCGTTGACCGCGGTGTGCATCAGCGTGATGATCACCATGGACGGCATCGTCGGACAGATCACGCACAAGATCCTCACCGTCCCGTTGAACGGTGCCGGCACATCCGACCCGTTCGGCGACAGCATCGTGTCGAACCTCATCGGCACGATCGTCAAGACCACCGGCGGATACGATCTGATCATCCGCTGCGTCGTGGACTTCGTGCTTTTCCTCGCGGTCCTCGCCCTGGCGGGCATGCTCGCCGCACGCGACATCAGCCTGATCCTGCTGGCCTGCGTGGCGCCGCTGCCGGTCATGATGACCGGTTGGAAGGTCACACGTCCCGCCGCGGCGAAATGGGCGCAGGCCGTGGTCGGCGTGCTCCTGTCCGCACCGTTGAGCGCCCTGGTCATCATGGTGGGTTCCGGCATCTGCTTCGTGTCGAAGAACAATCCGAACTACGCGGAATCGTTCTTCCCCGCGCTGATGGGCATCGCCACGATCATCCTGGCGTGCTTCAGTCCGAAGCTCATCATGCCTGCCGTGAGCTTCATCGGCGAGAACGTTACCGCCGACATGCAGGAGCGTGGCGGCAAGATCGGTCCAAGCGCCATCAAGGCCGCGGCCCAGGTCACGGCCGGTGTCGTGCAGGCCGCGACCACGGGCAACACGAGCGGTCTCGGCAAGGCGTTGAACTCGGGAGCCGCGTCCGTGCTTTCCGCATCCCAAGGCAATCCGGGCGAATTGGGCCGTTCCCTTCCGGGCCTCGCCTCCGGCATCAAGGACCTGCTGCCCAAGGACGGGCAGGCCGGCGGCGCGGACGGCGACTACACGTCGAACGGCGGTGTTGGCGATGACGCGCGGAAAACCCAGTCCACGCCGGACGTCCAGCCGGACGGCGCGGACCATTCCGGTTCGAGCCAGGTCATGGACGCCGCTTCCCGTCCAAACGACGCGCCTCCTCTCCCACCATCGGCGACGGATGGAATGGACCGTTCCGGTTCGAGCCAGGTCATGGACGCCGCGGCGAAAACGGATGGGAACGAGACCGGTTCCGGCCTATCCTCCGTCCCTCCCGCACCGCAACCCACGCCGGACGTTTCCGTTCCCAACACGCCAAGCGCGCCGGGAGCACCCGGCGTTCCAGGCGCCCTTGAACTTTTCATAATTCTGGTGTTTGGGGTCAATGCGGGGCAGCACTGCCATCAAAATCAGCATCAGAGCGGGCAGGGCTGCCATAATCAGCACAGTGGATTTTGGCCCCCAGCCGTTGGCCTGGCCGTCCGCGCCCCAGTGGGTGGGCACAACATCCGGCAGCGAGCCATAAAAGCAGAGGTGCGCCGCAAAGTTGATGGCGCAAAAAATCAGCAGCCCCCAAAACAGTTTATTTCGTTTCATCATCAGGTCCACCTTTCACAAAGCCAAAATCGAAAAACCACTTAACAGCTTCCTGGAACACGGTCAGGTTCAGGCAGTACACAATGTTCTGGCCGCGGCGCTCATCCGTTACCAGCCCGGCATTTTTCAAAATGTTCAGGTGGTGGCTTACGGATGGCTTTGCCATATCAAAGTGCGCAGCAATATCACCGGCACTCATCTCGCCTTCGCTCAACAGTTCCAGAATGCGCCGCCGGGTGGGGTCCCCCAAAGCCTTAAACGCATCGCCTACCATAGGTCAGCTTTCCTCCTTATCGGATAACGTCTGCTGTTCCGGTTCTTGCAATGCACAATACTGCTTTTTGGCGTAAGCCGCGCAGCCCAGGCAGAGCACCAGCAGCAGTGCTTCCACCAGCCAGGTACTGTGCAGCACGCCGCACTGGAATAAAGCGGCGGGAACATCGAACAGCGCATGCAGCGCCACCGCCAATCCCAGATACCCGGCCTTGCGCTGCCGGACAGCCCGGAATACAACCACCGAGAGGGAAATGTGCAGCGTCATGGCAATCGCGCGTTCAGCCAGCCCCAGCAGCAGGTTGGCGGCCCCAAAGCTGGCAACGGCAGCGATCTGTGCCTGTACCTGGTCCAGCTGCGCGCCGGTCAGCCCATTGGTTATGGTTTCAATGCTGCCGCTGTTGACAAGCTGCGCAATCGCAATATTATTGATGGCGGTGAGCCCCAGAACCAGGATTGCCTCGATCCCGCCGTGGCCGATGCCATAGGTTACGGCATCCCGCCGGTTGGTATAGCGCTTGAGCAGAAAGCGAAACGCAAGATAGCGCCCGACTTCCTCAAACACGCCCGCCAGCAGGCAGCCGATCAGGGTGTAAGCCCACGCATGGGTCAGCACATACCGCGAAACGCCGGTGCCGCCGCCAAAGAAAATGGCCTTGGGCACACCTTCCAGTACCTGGGCGAAAACAACGAAGGTCACCGCGCCGACAACAGCAGGAAACAGCTTTGCACCCCGGCAGAATTTGAACTTCCATACCAAAAAAACCAGAACCGGCAGCCCGATACCGGCTGCGGCGGCCAAGGCGCTCCACAAAATGGTCTGCAAAGAAATCATCGTGATCATACCATATACCCTTTCAGAAAATCACAAGAATTATATATTTAGATAAACGTCTAAATATTATGGTCCTAATATACCACCCGCACACGGCTTTGTCAAGCGGGCGCGGGTGGTACGGTTAAGGGGGTAGCCAAACAGCTTGGGCAGCTTAGGCAACGTTGTCGATCTGGTTCTGCATCACAATGTCATGCAGAATGTTGGTTTTCACGTAGTTTTCGCCGTAAGCGTTCACATAGCTGGTCATATCGGTGGAGCCAAAGTAGCGGGAGAACTCAGCGTTCAGAATGTCGGTATCGCATACAATGTTGTTCTTCTCCGCCAAAGCCTGCATGATCAGGATCTGCTTGATCATGCTCTGCTTGGAGCTTTCGCTGTTTTCCAGGTATTCATCCACACTGCTGTAACCGGCCTGGCTCAGCATGGTCTCCAGCGAAACGCCGCGCATCTGGGCGTACAGGTACGGCTGGTACAGCACGGTATTGGTGAAATACTGCTGCACATCTTCGGGCAGGGTATCGGTATTGACTTCGGCAGCATCGTACAGCTGGCCGTACAGCTCATTGGCTTCCTGATTGAACAGCAGGCTGTTGCTGACAAAAGTTTTCAGCTCAGCCACATTGTTCATGCCCATGGACTCGGCCAGGTTGCTGCTGACCCAATCATCAGTCAGGTCGGGGGTCACATCCTCGTTGATGTAGTTCAGCGTGGTGGCGAACACTGCGTCCTTGCCGGCCAGGTTGGTGGCCTGGTAGTCATCCGGGAAGGTGACATTCACATCAAAGGTTTCGCCGGGCATGTGGCCAACGATCTGATCCTCGAAGCCGTCAATAAAGGTGCCGCTGCCCAGGGTCAGATCATAATCGCTGCCGGTGCCGCCGTCAAAGGCAACGCCGTCAATGGAACCGGCAAAGTCAATGTTCACAGTGTCACCGTTTTCGGCGGCGCGGTTGGTGATCTCGTTGGTGGTCTTATAGTTGGAAAGAATGTTGTTGGAAATGTAATCGTCAATATCACTGTCGCTCACGGTGGTGGCATCGTCCGAAAGGGTAAAGCTCTCAGTATCCGGCAGCGTGACGTAATCCAGCGCGGTGACGCCTTTCAGGTAGCCGTTCTCGTCATAGGCATCACTGAAAGAAAAATCAGCCAGATAAGAATAATCATCGGCGGCGCTTTCTGCGGTAGCGTCGTCAGGAACAGTGCTTTCACTGGCAGCTTCGCTGGAAGCTGCGCTCTCGGCGGTTGCTTCGCTGGAGGATGCACTGGAACTGCAGGCAGTCAGGCCAAAAACCATGCCGCATGCCAGCAGGCTGGCAGCAGCGCGGGTCAGGTTGGTGTTTTTCATGGGTTGTCTCCTGTCTTTTTTGAAAAAATACATCGCGTACCGCAGCAGGGAAAAATACCCCCGTCAAAAGCGGATACTTTTCTATTATACAGCTTTTTTGCAAAAAGTACAGCCCTGCATTCACAAAAGGGAAGCGGGTGTGTTATAATACCCGTGGCAGAGCACCCAATGCTCTGCCATGGGCGGCAGACCTGCTGCCCGGATATCCTTATATAAGGAAAGGAACAGAACCCTATGGAAAAAGAAAAAATCGCGCGCATCAATGCGCTGGCTCATAAAGCAAAAACTTCTGGCCTGACGGAAGCCGAACTGGCGGAGCGTGACGCCCTGCGGCAGGAATACCTGGCCGATATCCGCGCATCCATGATTGACCAGCTGGAGCACACCACGGTGATTGAGCCGGACGGCACCCGCCGCAAGCTGCAGGTGCGCCACTGATCCCCTGTTCAAAGTGGCGGCCCGGCTGGCGCGGGGCTGTGTGGTTTGCACAAAATTGTGCCGGGGTATTGGAATTTGCAAGCGGGTTTGCTATAATATAGCTGGCGGCGAATCCCGGCTACAAGAAATCAGTCAGCCACCCGGCAGACTGAACGGAAAAGGCTGTACATTTTGCCAAAGCGAGGTTATTTTTCATGCTTACTGCAATTACCGGTATCAACTGGGGCGACGAGGGCAAGGGCCGTATGGTGGACCTGCTCTGCCGCGATTATGACATCGTTGCCCGTTACCAGGGCGGCGACAACGCCGGCCACACCGTCAAAAACGAGTGCGGCAAGTTCGTACTGAACCTGGTGCCCTCCGGCATCTTGCACCCCAACATTGTCTGTGTTATGGGCGGCGGTATGGTCATTGACCCGGAACATCTCGAAAAAGAGATCGCCGCCCTGCGCGAACAGGGTGTTAAGATTACCCCGGACAACCTGAAAATTTCTGACCGTGCTACCATCACCATGCCGTTCCATGTGGAGCAGGATGGCCTGGAGGAGGCCCGCCTTGCCAAAACGGGCGCACAGTTTGGTTCCACCAAGCGCGGCATTGCTTACACCTATGGTGATAAGTACATGAAGAAAACCCTGCGCATGGGCGATTTGGTCCACATGGATGCCAGTGTGCGCAAGCGCCTGGAAACCCTGGTGGAATCCAAGAACCTGACCATGGTCAACATTTATAACCAGAAGCCTGTCAGCGTGGACGATATGTGGAACTGGTGCAAGCACTTCCAGGAAGTGTTCAGCGCTTACATCTGCGATGTCGGCCAGTACCTGGCAGATGCTGACGATGCCGGCAAGAAGATCATGTTTGAGGCCCAGCTGGGAGCCCTGCGTGATATCGACTACGGCATTTATCCCTACACCACTTCCTCCAACACCATCGGCGCTTATGCGCCCATCGGCGCTGGCATCCCCGGCCGCAAGCTGAACAAGTCCATCGGTATCATGAAGGCTTATTCTTCCTGTGTGGGCGACGGCCCCTTTACCACCGAGCTGGCTATGACCGAGGAAGAAAAGCACCTGCTGCGTGAAGCCGGCCATGAATACGGCGCTGCCACCGGCCGCCCGCGCCGCGTTGGCCCGTTTGATGTGGTTGCTTCCCGTTACGGCGTTCAGTGCCAGGGCTGTGACGAGCTGGCTCTGACCCTGTTTGACGTTCTGGATTATATGGAAGAAGTTCCCGTTGTTGCCCAGTACAAGCTGGCTGACGGCACTGTGACCGACCGCTTCCCGACCGGCAAGACTTTGGACGATGCACAGCCGGTTGTCGTCAAGCTGCCGGGCTGGCACTGCGATATCACCTCCGTGCGCAAGTACGAGGACCTGCCGGAAGCTGCCCGCGGCTATGTGGAATATCTGGAAAAGGCCGTTGGCTGCAAGATCAAGTATATCTCCGTTGGCCCCGAGCGCGATGCCTGCATCATTCGTGACTGATCTGCATAAGATGGTCAGCAGGAACGCTGCTTGAACCTGAAATGATAAATGGCGGACCCCCATCGGTCCGCCATTTTTGTAAAGGCAATACCGCATAATTCTAAGTGCCGATACGGCGAGCGAGGTGC
>OLRJ01000338.1_pt1 | contig 48929 bp, 46 predicted proteins | sample 1672741 | NCBI WGS metagenome assembly OLRJ01 (sample SAMEA3136719, study PRJEB25190) | human gut metagenome | biome: human gut; feature: human-associated habitat; material: faeces | place: Austria | collected 2013 | reverse complement strand
TACTGTAATTTTACAGTAAAGGCCAAGCGATTGCTCGCTTGGCCTTAATTTTTTTCTGTAATTTTAAAGAAGGGGCTCATCGCTTAATGCGACAGCCCCATTTTTTAAATTTAAATTACTTGCGGCCAGGATAAGCCTTGAGAGCCTTGTCCAAAACAAACATTGCTCTTTCCATTTCGTCAGCGTTGAGGATGTAAGCGATACGTGCTTCATCAACACCGATGCCAGGCTTGGAGTAGAAGCTTGCGAGAGGAGCCATCATTACAGTTTCGCCTTCATAATCGAATTCTTCGAGCATCCAGATGATGAACTTTTCAGCATCGTCAACTGGGAGCTTAACAGCGATGTAGAAAGCACCTTGTGGCTTACCGCAAACAACACCCTCCATTTGGCTAAGTGCTGCATAGGTAACGTCACGACGTTTTTTGTATTCTTCGTTTACTTCACCTAAGTAGGTATCAGGAGTATCTGCGTAAAGGGAGATAGCACCGATCATATCGAGGGTAGGAACGGAGAGACGGCCTTGGCAGAGCTTCAAAACGTTAGCCATAACGTCTTCGTTCTTAGAAGCAATGCAACCGATACGAGCACCGCAAGCGCTGTAACGCTTAGAAACGGAGTCAATCATGATAAGGCGTTGTTCCAATTCTGGGAAGTAAGCCAAGCTGTAGAATTCACCATCGTAAACGAATTCACGATAAACTTCGTCAGCAATAACAAAGAGGTCGCGTTCAACTGCGATTTCAGCAATCATTTGCAATTCTTCTTTGGTGTAAACAACACCGGTAGGGTTGCTTGGGTTGGTGATGATGATTGCACGAGCCTTGTCGCTGATAGAAGCAAGGATTTCTTCCTTAGCTGGGAGACGGTAGCCGTTTTCAGCCTTGGTAACAATCCCTTCTACGTTAACACTAACTTCAGCAGCAAAGCCATTGTAGTTGGTGTAGAATGGTTCGATAACAACAATAGAATCACCTGGGTCGCAAAGAGCGATCATAGCGAACAATAATGCTTCAGAACCACCGTTGGTAACGAGAATATCTTCTGGTTCGTAGTTCATTTTATTTTTCTTGTAGTAATCACTGATTTTATCGATTAAGGTGAAATCCCCGTGGGAGTCAGCGTAAGCAAGAACGTCTTGTTTGAAGTTCTTTACTGCATCAAAATAGCCTTCTGGAGTTTGGATGTCTGGTTGACCGATGTTAAGTGGGTAAACCTTTTTGCCGTTAGCTTTTGCCTTAAGGGAATAAGGAACGAGCTTACGGATTGGAGATTCTTGCATATTACTAATACGATTTGAACATTTCATGAAGTACACCTCATTCTTTCTAAATAAAAAAAGATCAGTTTTCCTTGATCGTTAATCTACCCTTTTAATTTATCATATCTTTCACATAATTGCGACCTTAAAAATAATGACAAAAATTCGTATTAAGAAAGCGTCAATAAAGCCATTTCTTTATTTAGATAGACCTTTTTCTAATTGGTTCACCAATTTTACTATTCATAAATCAGCCAACACCGCGCCCCACCTATCACCCCCCACTTTTTATTTTTTGTGAATCTTATCCTATTGTCACAATATTAATATGCAAGATAATTCCCCGTTTAGGTATACATTGTCACTATTTTACATCTATAAAGATTACCTATGTATATAAATCATTTAAGTTATCAATCGATTTTTTGTTTTTTTACAAGTAACTGTGCTTTCAATTGCTTGTAAAAAACTCCTTTCATAATGAAGAATCATTTCCCATTATAAAAGGAGTCTAAAAGCATCTATTATAATAGTTATTGTGCTATCTTCTCGCTTTACTAGTCCAGCACGCATCAATAAGGATAGCTTCCATCGCGCACCAGATTATCAAATCTGGTGAGTTCATTTTGAAACGCAAGTTCAACCGTTCCTGTTGGCCCATTTCTGTGTTTTGCAATAATAATATCTGCAATGCCTCGACGATCGGTATTTTCATTGTAGTATTCTTCGCGATGAATAAAGAGCACAATATCGGCATCCTGTTCCAAAGAACCTGATTCACGCAAATGGCTGAGCTGTGGTTTCTTGTCTTTGGTTTGTTCAACCGTACGGCTTAGCTGTGACAAGGCAATGATTGGAACCTGCAGTTCACGGGCAAGTGCTTTTAATGAACGAGAGATTTCAGAAACCTCCTGTTGACGGTTTTCACTATTACCGCTACCTCCCATGAGTTGCAAATAGTCCAAAAGAATCATTCCGAGATTTCCTTCACGACTTTGTAAGCGGCGCGCCTTCGCACGCAATTCACGAATAGTGATTGCCGGTGTATCATCAATATAAATCGGTGCACTGGATAGTGGTCCAATTTTTTGTAGAAATGCACCCCATTCATCGGCATTGAGTTGCCCCGTACGCAAACGTTTTTGGTCAATACGTGCAGCAGCAGCGAGCATTCTCTGCACAAGCTGCTCCTTACTCATTTCAAGACTAAAGATAGCAACCGGCTGATGGTAATCCACCGCGGCATTGGCAGCCATATTCAAGCAAAGTGCGGTTTTCCCCATTGCAGGACGGGCCGCTAATATTATTAGATCAGACTTTTGCCAACCATTGGTCATATGATCTAAGTCGATAAAACCTGATGGCACACCGGTAATATCATCCGAAAGCTTACTGGCTTCCTCAATCATTTCTAAGTTTCGCGCAACAATTTCATCTACACGACTAACATCATTGCGTTGACGTCCCTTTGAAATGTCCAAAACTAATCGCTCAGAATCATCTAAAATACTTTCGATTGGTTCAGCGTCTTCATAACAGCGATTACGAATACGGTCCGTAATCTTAATAAGTTGACGCATAGTAGATTTTTCTTGCACAATCTTTGCATACTGCTTGATATTATAGACTGTACTTGGTGCTGCAGCGATTTGCCCTAAATAAAGCACCCCGCCGGCTTTCTCTAAAAGATTTTCCTTGCGTAGCTTATCCGTCATGGTGACCAAGTCGATGCTTTGGCCGTTTTCATCAAGCTCAAGCATCGCTTTGTAAAGCGTTGCATTTTCTATTTTATAGAAGTCACTTTCATTAATCATCTGCACGACATCTTGAATGACTTCGCGATCTTTAAATATCGCTGAAATAATACCGGCTTCAGCTTCTTCAGCATATGGAACATTTTTTTCCACAAAAATTTCACTCATGACATATGCCCCCCATAATACTTAGTCACAGTATAACATCATCAAACTGATTATCCTAGCAGTTATCTTTTCTAACAAAAAATATTCATCCTTTTGCTTCAATTCATAACCATTTTTACTATGTCTTACGGTGCAATTTATGCTAGAATAAGAGATATTAATGACCATAGAGGAGGAGCACATTTCCATGAAATTTTCTTTCTTACACAACAACATCAATGTGACGGATTTGGAAAATAGCCTCGCATTTTACGAAAGAGCGCTTGGCTTAAAAGAAGCACGTCGTATCGAAAGTGAGGATGGTAGCTTTATCATCGTTTATCTCAGTGATGGAGAAAGCAAGCATCAGCTCGAACTCACTTGGTTGCGCGATCATCCACAACCTTATAATCTCGGTGAAAACGAATTCCATTTGGCACTTGAAGTCGACGATTTTGCAGCAGCTTATGCTATGCACAAGGTCCTTGACTGTGTCGTGTATGAAAACCCTGCTATGGGGATTTATTTCATTGCAGACCCGGATAACTATTGGATTGAAATCTTGCCTCCAAATCATGGCGTAGAAAAGTAATCTTTTATTATTGTTAAATTATTATATATTTTGAAAGGAGCTCAGTCATGGCAATCATTTACGATGAACCATCACGTACATTTAACGAATATCTTCTTATCCCTGGTTTTACCTCCAAGGATTGCATCCCAGCAAATGTTAGCTTGAAAACCCCGCTTGTAAAGTATAAGAAAGGCGAAGAACCAGCACTTTCTTTGAACATTCCTTTGGTATCCGCAGTTATGCAGGCTGTTTCCAATGATACACTCGGTATCGCACTTGCAAAGGAAGGCGGCTTGTCCTTCATTTTTGGTTCCCAATCCATTGAAAGCCAAGCAAACATGGTTCGCCGTGTAAAGAACCACAAAGCAGGTTTCGTTATTTCTGATGCCAACTTGCGTCCTACTGATACCCTCGCTGATGTGCTTGTACTTCGCGAAAAGACCGGCCACAGCACCATGGCTGTTACCGAAGACGGCTCCCCTAACAGTAAGCTTCTCGGGATTGTTACCAGCCGCGACTATCGTTTGTCCCGTACCCCACGCGACACTCAAGTGCAAGAATTCATGACACCTTATGATCAATTAATCGTTGGTCACGAAAATACCACCTTGCCTGAAGCAAACGACTTAATTTGGGAACATAAGCTCAACCAACTCCCAATTGTTGATGATAATCAAAACCTTCTTTATATTATTTTCCGCAAAGACTACGATTCCAACAAAGAAAACCCATTAGAACTTTTGGATGACGTTTCTAAGCGCTACATGGTCGGTGCTGGGATTAACACCCGCGACTTCAAGGAACGTGTTCCTGCTCTCGTTGACGCAGGCGTTGATATTTTGACCATCGACTCCTCCGAAGGTTACACCGAATGGCAAAAGATTACCTTAGATTGGATTCGCGAAACCTACGGTGACACCGTAAAGGTTGGTGCCGGTAACGTTGTAGACGCTGAAGGCTTCCGTTACTTAGCAGAAGCAGGCGCCGACTTCGTTAAGGTTGGTATCGGCGGCGGCTCTATCTGCATCACCCGTGAACAAAAAGGGATTGGCCGTGGTCAAGCAACAGCTGTTATCGAAGTTGCTAAAGCAAGAGATGAGTATTTCGAAGAAACCGGCATTTACATTCCTATCTGCTCCGACGGTGGGATTGTATATGACTACCATATGACCTTGGCTTTGGCTATGGGTGCCGACTTCATCATGTTGGGTCGTTACTTCGCGCGTTTCGATGAAAGCCCATCTAACCGCGTTCGTATCGGTGGCAACTATATGAAGGAATACTGGGGTGAAGGTTCTGCACGTGCACGTAACTGGCAACGTTACGACATGGGTGGTGACTCCAAACTGTCCTTCGAAGAAGGCGTTGACTCCTATGTTCCATACGCTGGTTCCTTGAAAGATAACGTTCAGCTTTCCTTGAGTAAGATTCGTTCCACCATGTGCAACTGTGGGGTTATGAACATTAAGGATCTTCAACAAAACGCTCGCTTGACCCTCGTTTCTGCTACTTCCATTGTAGAAGGTGGCGCACACGACGTAACCTTGCGTAATTCCGATTTGAACTCCAACCATATGTAATTTCTAATACAAAATAAGCGACTGAGTTTTCTCAGTCGCTTATTTTTTTGCACTTTTATTTATTCAAAATGAACAACTACGTCACTAGAATAGTGACAATCGTCGATAATCATCTCTACTTGCCAATCACCATGCAGGTCAGCACAAGGAATCGCCCAATTTAGCCAACGTTCAATTCCATCACTATAAGTATACAGCCATTCCGCACCAAACGGTTTGCGATTCGTGGTAAGGAAATATTGATGTTTTTCTTTGCCTTGTTTCAGAACCAGCACACAGGCCTCTCCTTTGTAGAAAGTCCCGCTCAAATAAAGGCGTGCATCATCTTGCCAAAAGTCCAGTGCAAGCTCCGCTTCTATCTTGCTTTCACTGGTTATCGGAAGTTCTATATCTACTTCATAGGATGGTGTCCATTCACCAACGGGACCAGTCACAGCAAAATCAAAAGCAACCGTACCACCTTGCCAAAAGCCCACATAAACAAGATTATCGTTAAAGGTCCATTCTACTTGTTTTTCTCCGTTACTATATAGAATTGCCCGCGCCGAAAGGCTAATATCTTCTTGGCGTTCACGTGCAAAAACTGCCGGTACATAGGATTCTGTATTACTAATTCCGCCAGCTAAGACAAGTGCTTTATCCGAACCAAACATTTCTAAATCACAGAAAACAGGAGATACAATACTTTCTACATTACGAATAAACTGTGAGACACGCCCCGTTTTTAAATCCAAGCAATTGATATTATATGGATTGGATGGAAGCTTTTTCCCAAGCGGATAACGGTTCGCATTGATATAATAAATTTTCCCATCTATACATTGTACGCCATGAGCTTGCTCGAATGTGCCACGAGGAACAGGGCGTGTAAAACGATTCATCGCAACACGCTTTTCATCCCAGCCATCGGTATGACCGATTATTTTTTCAACTTCCGCTGTCTGCGCGTTCACCACAATCACAACATCCTGCGCCAAGCTGCTCCAATAAAGCATGCCGTTTTCTTTATCGTAACGTACGCTAATCCCTTGGAACCAGTCACTCCCGGTTTGTCCTGCATTACCACCGTTTGGAGCAAGAACACTTGCTGCCGCCAAACGTTTTTCGATAACACCGGTCTCCGAATTCAACCACAACAACGTATCTCTAATAGTTCCTTGCCAAGCGGATTGACTAATCGCAACAATCGTATCGTCTTCCAGAATAGCAAAGTCACTAATAAAACCATCTTCAAAGCGTATTTCCTTATAAATGTGTCCAAGGGCATCCAATTCCCAGATTGCAGCCCCACTATACGGCGGTGCCATTTGAAGCGGCGCACCGGTGAGCATGTGCCCATTTTCCAAAAAGTGTAAACGATGATTCAGTGGACGATTTAATGTCCAGCATAAATCCCCATATTGATTCACCGCAATCGGTTGCCCTGCACCATCTGCAGGAAGCGCAAAAAGCAACGTCCCCTCCGGAGCCTCTCCTTCTAGAGTGATTTGCATAGGAAGTTCCAGCTCTACCACCGGTAATTCTTGACGAATCACACTCCCATTACTCCCTATTGCTTCAAAGGTTGTCGTTTGTCCATCTACCATGGCAGGAACAATCACACGATGTGCGCTTGCAACCGGACTTTCGTAATTCAAGTACGCTCGACCCGCGCCATCCTTTAAGGTCACCTTAAAAGACTCTTCCGTGTCAGTCATAAAACAAATCAAGGCACTGAGTGGTGCTAAGTGGTAAGGGTTAATCATTACCACCGGTTCTGACACAGTTCCCGGATTCTCCGAAAGAGCATTTTCTAAAGCAGCTGTTATGCCTCTTTGCTTCTCAAAAATACCACTCATGCCATACCTCCGCCACGCACCATTTGAATCGCTTGCTCCAACTGTGCCATCGTCGCTTCAACAGCCTCCACCGGAATTTCAACCTTACCAATATGCGCAAGCAGGTCTTCTGCTTGAAGCTTTTTTTGACTATATGCCATCCAAAGAAGTGGATTCACATCCTCTTCCTTGATATCAGCCGCCTCTTCTACCATTTTCTTCAACTTCATCAACGCTGTCATAAGCGCATGTTCTTCGCCAACATCACCAATGAGCTTTTGTATCGTCCATTCACGATTTTTGTCCGTAACCATACATTTGTGGCCAATATTAATTTTATGCCCACGCATTGCCGCAAGAATAGGATCTAATGCTAAATCATCAACATCCATGAGTAAAAACGGATCACCCGCTTCCTGCGCAAATGGCTTAAAATCACGCATTTCCATTGGTGTCAAGGTTTCTAAAACCTCTGTTACAGTACGAGATAAATCATTATCTTCTATCAAGCATATCGTTTCACCGCAACGATCTACGGCAGTCAAAAAAGCTTCCTGTTCTGCGGCAGATAATGCATTCAGTTTGTAAATATATAACATTGGTTGACGCCTCCTTTATGTCCAATAGTTTACCATAAAACGACAATAAAAAAACACAGTCCCATAAAAATGAGACTGTGAGATTTGTTCGATTCCTCAATCAATCGTCACTAGCAACAATCCCGATTAATCGAAGAACATAGAGTAATAGGTTAATGAAATCTAAGAACAGATTCAATACCAGCATCGGTACATCAGCTTCGGTAACAAATCCACTGCGCATTAGTTGAATGTCGTAAAGTACATAGCCACTAAAAATAAACAACCCACCGGTGGTAATTGCAATTTCGAGTGCCGTTGCTTGAATAAAAATCCCAACAATAGAGACCAAAATCAACGCAAGAAGCCCACCAAAAAGCATTGAACCTAAATTCAAGAAATTGCGTTCAGTATGACTCGCATAAAAAGCCAAGCCAAAGAATAAGATAAAAGTCACACCCAAAGCAGTCATAACTAAGTTTGCGCCGATTGTTTGAGTGTAATACAACATGGTTGGGTAAAGCCCCACACCCATCAAAGCAACAAATCCATAGACAAAACCCATTGATAGTGTAAATTGCCCATCCTCACGCTTATTTCTTCGCACTATAAATGCTCCAAAAAGTGCAAACAAGCAGACAAGCGGCATTAGCGCTGCCACGCCCGGAGGCACCAGTAATGCACCAACAATCATCCCTATGGTCATAAACAATAAAGAAAACGAAAATTTAGAAAGCACTTGTTGAATAATTAAATTATTATCCGAATACTGAATTGTACGTTCCATACGGTATCAACTCCTATATGACATCATTTATCATGTTTTATCTAGTATACACTATCATTCATATAAAAGAAAGTGTTATTATCTCTTCTTAAATAAAAAAGCCGTTGCCCCATGGAAACGGCGTATATTTTATAGCAGACTAAAGCAAAACGGAATCAGTAACGGCACAAACACGGAACAAATCACGCCGTTAAAAACCGAAAGCATAACGGTTTCTTCATTGGTATATTTGAGCATCATTGGCAGTGTTGTATCTTCGCTGGTCGCACCCGCAAAGGCAATGCATGTATAATAATTGAGCTTCACTGCAAGGAATGGTATCAATACAAAGGAAAATATTTCTCGCATCAGGTTGCTTATAAATGCAATGCTTCCTAATTCTGCACCAGCCATTTGACTAATAGTAGCCCCAGCTAAGCTGTACCACCCCATGCCACTGGCAACGGCAGCACCTTGCCCAATCGGAAGGTCGAACAAAAGAGAGCAAAGAATGCCTCCCACAAAGGATCCAACAATAACACCGATTGGAATGATAAAAATCTTAAAATGATAATTCCGAATCTTACTCACAATGCCTCGTTGCATCCCAAGGCTGATACCAACTGTAAACATCAGCACATATAAAATCAAGTCCGTATGATTGCCAATCGCTGCAATAAAAGACACATCAAATCCCGAAAGTCCATAAAACAAACCGGCAAAGAGTGAAAAAAGCGTTATAACAACAATCATTGATTCATCTCCTCCCCAGCTATAATAGAAGCATGCTTTTTCTCAATATAGCGTTTTGATAAAATATACACAATTATGATAGAAAGCGCCGTAGGAATTAAAAAGAATAAAAAGCTACGCACACCAAGCATAGATAAATCTTCCAAAAATCCCTCACGCTCGCCAAGCATTACGCCCATGGCAAAAATAAGCAGCCAGGTGCAGCACATAGAAATTTGTTCATTAAGCTTCTTCATTCCCTGTGGCACTAAAAATCGTCCAACCAAAATGCCAATACACATGACCAATATAATATCCATGGTTTTCTCCTTTTTTTAATGATATTTGTCTCAGACAGAATACATTCAGACTACTGCATAAATATACTGCTTGTCAAGTTGTAAAGCTTCCATATTACCATCCACACAAAACAAGCGTTGCCCCATTGGAGCAACGCTCTAACCGTTGATTATTTCTTTTCGGAGGCTTCTTCGTCCTTTTCGAATCCGCTCGGAACATAAGGTCCACCGCTTTGTTTATAGAGATCTGTAATAATACTCCCAAGATAAGCAGCATTGACATCTGAACCACCACGGTCTTCAACATAGTTTACCATTACACACATGGTCCAATTTGGGTTCGAAAGGTCGCTACCACAAATCCAACCAAGATTGGTAGAACCATCCGGTCCTACTTCGGCAGTCCCGGTTTTTGCAGAAATCTTGGCGCCTTCAACATCAGCTGATGGATGCTGTACAAGCACTGCATCACGCAAAGCATCATTGATGAAATCAATATTTTCTTGCGTCGCTACGCCGTCAATCCAAACCTCCGGTTCTTCATCCATCAAATAGCATGGCTTCATGATTTTGCCACCGTTTTGCAAAGATGCATAAATCAAAGTCTGTTGAAGCGGTGAAATTTGCACTTGATACTGACCATAAGCAGAGTCTGCAAGCCCGGTTTCGTGTCCATCGGCAATCACACCATCGGCAGTGATTTGACTGGTTTGCACCGGATAAGCCCCCGGTACCTTTTTACCGTATCCCAAAGACTTCATTCCGTTATTGAATACATCATAGCCCATGTCCAATCCGGTACGTGCAAAGAAAATATTATCGGAATAAACCAAGGCACTCTTAAGATCTACCCAGCCATTGTATGGAACTACACGATGCACCTTATAGCTCCCCCAACCACCGGGAGGCGCCCAATCCTCACCGTAGATTTCGTAACCGGAATCTTGATTTAATGTCCCATTTTTCAAACCAATGTATGTGGTAGAAAGCTTTTGTGTTGAGCCCGGTGTAAATCGATCTGCGAAAAGCCCATTCCCCGGAATAGTACCGCTTTCGACATTAGCGGCGTAATCTTCTTCGCTCATATTGGCATCGAGCCAACTATTTGGGTCATAAGAATCGCCTTCAACCATTGCAAGCACCTGCCCAGAGGATGGTTCCACCATCACAACAGCGGAAAATTCACCACTCACCTTGTCAGCAGCGATTTGCTGTACTTCAAGGTCAATTGTTGTCGTAATATCTTCCCCATCTTGAGGTTCACTTTCAAAAATAATATTATCCGCTGCATCGCTTAAATAAACTTTAATCCCGCTGGTCGCCACCAAACGATCTTGATAAGCTTTTTCAAAGCCACTACGTCCAACCTCAGTACCAATAGGTACCGCTTTTACACTTTCGCTTTCAATTTCCGCTGCAGTAGCGGCACGTACATATCCAACACAGGACGCAGTAAGCCCACCTTGCGGATATACGCGATTACCATTTTCGTCATCCTGCGCAAGCACCTCGCCATTACGCGCAAAAATGCTCCCTCGCTTTCCTTGAATGGATTCTACAACAACTGTGTTGCTATCATTAAGCCCACTCATAACCGCCTGTGGTGTCCAAGAAAGCGTCATTTTTTCATTTTTGGTGGTGAACACAAGCTGTGCTGTTGTTTTAACATCCCCACTAGGCGTGGTCATAACCACGTCCACATCAAAAACTGCTTGCTTATCATTGCTTGCTTTTTTATTGCGAGATGCATGCTTATAATCCACACTTTCAACAGAAAGCGCATGATAAACCGCATCCATGCGTTCCTGCATTACTTCCGTAGGAACTGATTGCTTGGTGTTTTCATCACATATTGCAAGCACCTTTTCTGCATTCATAGTTTCCATTGCAGTCAAAACACTATCTAACTGTGTTTGCGTTTCCTTGCTTTCACAGCCTGCAAAGGTTATTGTTGCACAGAGCAACAATAAGGTCATTACTATTAATTTTTTCATTCTATGATACAACCCTTATTATAACCCGAGATTCTTCTCAACAATGTCCATTACAACAGCAGACTTCACTTCGGAAGCTTTTTCAGCACCAAAAAGCTGTTCTACCAATGCAAGAGCAAAATATCCTGCAGCCCCGGCACCACGTGCAGTAATCACATGCCCGTCTACTACAACAGTGTCTTCACTGAAGCTACCAATATTTTTAAGCTTTTCTTCCCAACCTGGATAGCAAGTGGTTGCCTTGCCAGCTAAGATACCTGCTGCATCAAGCACTGCAGGACCTGCGCAAAGCGATGTCACCCATTTGGTTTTATCGTGCATTTCCTTAAGGAAGGTCATCACCTTTTCATTGGCAATAAGATTTGGTACGCCCGGAAGCCCGCCCGGAATAACGACCATTTCATAATCGTCACTCTTGATATCATCCAAGAAAGTATCCGCTTGTACCAATACTTGGTGTGCACTAGGAACAGTGATTTCTTCAGTGGTACTAACAATGTCGACCATTGCACCGGCACGGCGCAAATAATCCACAGGGGTCAATGCTTCGATTTCTTCATAACCAGGTGCGAGTAAAACACAAATACGTTTATCCATTATAATTGCCTCCTATAATAATGACTATCCTTATGCTATAATGTGAATCATACAAACATTATAGCAAATACAACACTAAATAACACCGTATTCTCTAGCGTTCACCGTTTTTTTCGAAAATAATATCTACAAAGGAGGCCTCATAATGGCTCTTATGGAACTCACCCTCATTCCAATGGGAATGGATTCTACCAGCTGCAGTCCTTATATTGCGCGTGCCCTTGACATTGCTAAAGCAGATCCAAACGTCACCTATGCGCTTAACCCAATGGGCACCATTTTAGAAGGCGAACTCACTGACCTTTACCAATGTGTGCAACGTATGCAAGAAGCGCTTTTTGAAGATGGCGTGCCACGCGTCTATACCGTTTGCAAAATTGATGATAGACGAGATAAATATCAATCTATGAGCGAACGTATGCAATCAGTCGAATCTAAACAACAGCAATAAAAAAACAGCCACCGCTTACAAATGGAGTGACCTCAAGCGTTAGAGATTTAATGCTAACAATTCGAAGCCCCTTCATTCAAAACGGTGGCTATTTTTAATGTGTATCTGTTTCTATAGCAAAATCATTGCCATCATCTTCACTATTATTAAGCGCCAACACCTTCTGCGCAATGAGTTTAGTCGCCAAAGAAAGGGCGGCCATGCTTGTACCCAAAACAGTCACCGGCATTGTGGAATATGCCTGCTCATCCATCACTTGACCACGGGTTAAATCTGATACATAAGCCAAGCCCATTTCCATTTTTTGACAAAATAAATCATAAGCCACTTGAAACTCTCTATCACACAGTTCAAGCTGCAAATAAATACCTTTTTGAATATCCGTAAGTGGCAAAACCTGTTTGAGCAATACATAAACAATCATGCAGGCAAGATGTTTACGTTGGTATCGCTTCTTTTCCGGTTTAGGAAGCAGTTTTTGTTTAACATAGTTATTAATCATTGCAGCAGTCAAAAGCTTGTCATCGCCCCTGAGTTTTTCGTTTCTACCATGCGGTTGAACCACCAGAAAAGACAACGTGTCGTTGATATATTCCAACACCTGATCCATGTAAAGATTCAAGCTCGGCAACTCATCCCAACGTGGCAAATGGACAGCACTTAATTCCTCCGCCCACGCATTGAGCTCCTGTGAATAATCCTTCATAAAACGCCCTCCTTTTCTCACAATCTAGTATAATATAGGCTTTAACAATAAGCAAATTTCTTTGTCTCACCTAATTAAAAGAAAAACCGTCTTCATATTATATCAATGACTTGCAAAATGTTGACATTAATTCTCTCTTTTGATATTATAACAAAAAAGTATTATACAGAAACAAAGACAATTTACAAGATACCTTCTACTAAATATACCAAGGAGTGGTTCTTATGATTACTGTTGACGATCCAGTATTTTCTTTAATTGGTGGCTTAATTGCTTTGGTTGTTCAGCTTGGCATGCTGATCATTGTGTTTAGCTTACCCGGACATTTTCGTGAACAGCGTGAATATATCGAACAGCAAAAACGTGAGATTGAGCAAAAGCTGGAAGAATTGCAAAAATCACAGGTTGCGCTTTTAAAGCTGTGCAACGAACAGCACTCTAATCAATCGACCAAAGCATCCACTCAGCAGGAATGATTTTTTCCGGCCACAGACGACAAGCATTTCGTCTGTGGCTTTTCGTATTTTAATAGTCAAAAGCAATTAATATGTCCATATTGGTATATATTTTTATTTGGTAAAAACGTGCTATCGCTTGAACCACTACAAATCAAAAGTGATAAAATATAAGCAAATAAAACACCATCGTTTGATGGTCTATCCTTTAAGGAGGAACGATTATGAGCAAGAAAATTTTATTGCTTTGCGGTGATTTTACTGAAGACTACGAAACCATGGTACCTTTCCAAGCACTTTCTATGTTGGGTTATCAGGTTGATGCAGTCTGTCCGGACAAAAAAGCCGGCGATACTGTTGCTACAGCTGTTCATGATTTTCTCGGCAAACAAACCTATACCGAATTGACTGGTCATAATTTTGCACTTACTGCTGATTTCGATGCTGTCAACACCGCTGATTATGAAGGGCTTTTCATTACCGGCGGTCGCGCACCGGAATACATCCGTTTGAACCCTCGTGTAATTGAAATTGTTACTGAATTCTTTGCAGCCAACAAGCCTGTTGCAGCAATCTGCCATGGTCCACAGGTGCTCACCGCAGCTGGTGTACTCTCCGGCTATAAAGCAACCGCTTATCCGGCTGTAGGCCCGGACATCAACCTTGCCGGCGGCGAATATGTTGAAGTCGCTGCAGACGAAGCAGTCGTTGATAGAAACCTTGTTACTTCTCCGGCTTGGCCTGGTAATACTGCAATTTGTCGTGAATTTGTAAAACTTCTCGGCGCAAAGATTGAAATTTAATTATTCTAACAAAAAAGTCTGACCGGTGTAATCCGTGGATTGCACCGGTCAGACTTTTTTATTTCTTTTTAGCGGTTTTCTTCTTTAATGGAAAGCGAACGGTAATTGTTGTTCCCTTGCCCACCTTGCTTTTTACCTTAATGGTTGCGTTATGTCGAATTGCTGCATGCTTTACGATTGATAACCCCAAGCCGGTACCGCCTCTGGCACGCGAATGACTCTTATCGACACGATAGAAACGTTCAAAAACGCGGTCGACTTTGTCTTCGGGAATGCCAATGCCGGTATCTTTTACTTTGACCACCGCTTCATCCTTATTCTTAGTGATTACAACCGATACACAGCCTTGATCCTTGTTGTACTTAATGGCATTATCACAAAGATTGTAAATCATTTCATGAATCAGCGTATGAACACCTTTAATGACGACACCTTCGCCACTTACATCCATCTCGATGCCCTTCATCTGCGCATGAGGCATCAGTTGCTTCACCACATCCCTGCTCATTGCCAACAAATCAATGGCTTCAAGCGGAAGCTCTTCAGACGTTTCATCTAACTTAGAAATGCTGATAATGTTTTCGACAAGCGCCACCATATGTTGTGCCTCATCATAAATCTGCTGCAAAAATTGCGGTTGATCTTCTTCCTTAACCATATTATTCAGTAAAAGCTCCGCACAACCGGAAATGCTATGCAACGGTGTTTTGAGTTCATGGGATACATTGGCACTAAATTCACGGCGAAGCTGCTCCGCTTCCATTTTTTCTGTAACATCCATATAGAAGAGCACAACCCCTTGAATATCATCATCGGAGAAAACCGGATTCCCATGGATTTCATAGTTCTTATTATCCATTTCGACACTTACGCTATAGTTTTTGCCATTGTAGACTTTATTTAGGAGCTTATGAAGCTTTGGTTCATCGCCCAATAGCAGAAAATCTCTGCCAATATAGTCTTCATCCTGCACATCCAATAAACGGGTAGCACTGTGATTCATTAAAAGAATACGTCCGTCTTTGTTGAGAAGCACCAAGCCTTCTTCCATGTTGTCAATGACAATTTGAAATTCATTACGCTGCTGATTGAGCAATACAGACTGATTGCGGATTTCTTCATGTTGCTGCTCTATGCGTGACAACAGTGGCATAAGCTCATCATAGGTTTCATTGGCCAGTGGATTATCCAAATCAATGGTATTCAGCGGTTCAACGATGCGACGAGAAAGGCGTTTTGCCACAAACCAGGTTAATATCAGCACACCCAGCAATAGCAACATTGTAGGACGTGCCAACAGCCACAGTACACCTTCCAGAGAAATATCATCCGTTGCTAATCGCAAAACCGCTCGATTATCCAACAGTTTTGCTGCATAAATCAATCGTTCCGTAAACGTGTCGGAGTTACGTTCAACCTCAGCGGTGCCATTGCTTTGCGCTTCAACAAATTCTTGTCGCTTTCCGTGATTCTCCATTTTATTGGCATCGCTCCAATTATCAAAAAGGACCGTGCCATCAGCAGCTATCAAGGTAATCCGATACCGCGAATCATCCAAATCCTGAAGGTAATCTTCGCCTTGGCTTTCAACCATCGCCGCCAAATAATTCAACTGCGCACTCATTTGATTTTTTGTTTCTTTGTTAATGTATTGATAGGTAACACCCACCAGCAACATAACACTCACCAACACAGTAATCAACGCTGTGCCAAAGACGGTCAAAAAGACGCGCTTTTTCACTGAGTAACCTCCATTCTATACCCTACACCACGTACAGTGTTGATATAGTTTCCGCATTCTCCCAGTTTTTGACGCAAATTCCGAATGTGAACATCGACAGTTCTGGTTTCACCATCATAGTCTTGATCCCAAATACAGGTTAAAAACTGCTGACGAGTAAATACGCGGCCGGGATTACTCATAAGCATGGAAAGCATTTCAAATTCTTTGTATGTTAAATCTACCTGTTCGCCATTTGCCAGCACCACGTGAGAACTTGGGTTTAGCACCAAATCCCCCAACTGAATCGACGGTTCCTCGTCCTGTACCGCACGACGCAAGACAGCACGCACACGAGAGACCATTTCCATCATACCGAAGGGCTTCACAAGATAATCATCGGCACCGGAATCTAATCCAATAACCTTATCATACTCACTGCCCTTGGCCGTTGCCATAATAACAGGCACGCGCTGGGTGCTTGATTGCACGCGCAGTTTTTTCAAAATAGAAATACCATCCTCATCCGGCAACATAATGTCCAAAATAATCAATGTTGGCACTTGCTCCTTGAGTGCATTGTAGAGTGCTGCGCCATCTTCAATTCCTTTGGCTTCGAGGCCAGCAGCCTCCAACGTGTAGACCATCATATTGCGAATCCCGGCTTCGTCTTCCACACAATAAATCACTGTTTTCCCCTCCTTGGGGTCATTATTTATTTAATTTATCACTATTCATGTATATCACCTGTTGAGCAATCTTTACACAATGATCACCCATACGTTCATAATACTTGTCAATCATTAATAAATCAAGGGCATAGTCCGTATCCTCACGGGATTCAGCTGTCTTAAATAATTCTGCAATATTATGCTTGGTCTTGTAAAAAAATTCATCTACCACTTCATCGTATTCAATAACATCATGCGCCGCTTGAAGATTTTTGTCGGCAAATGCCTTCATGACGTCATGAATCATACGACAAACTGCTTCGGATAGCTCCTGAAAATACGCCATTTCAACCGGTTTTTGGTTAATTTCCTTACGAAGCATGGTTTCACAAATATCCACTGCCTGCATACCGATTCGTACCAAATTTGCAAGCATCTTCGAAGATGCTGTAATCGCACGCAAGTCACCGGCAACCGGTTGTTGCAACAACAGCAATCGATTACACAAAGCTTCAATCACATATTCACGTTCATCGAACAGTGCTTCATAGGTCAGCACCTTCTTTGCCAGTACTGTGTCCCCGTTAATCAAAGATTCCGATGCATCCTTAATAGCCTGTTCACAAAAATTCCCAATTTCAATCATTTCTTGATTCAGCTTTTCAAGCTGACCGACATATATATCTCTCATCAACCAAATCTCCCTGTAATATAATCCTCAGTGCGTGAATCATGTGGTGTGGAAAACAGTGTGTGCGTATCATTAAACTCAACCAAATCTCCTAAAAGGAAAAACGCTGTTTTGTCGGAAATACGCGCTGCTTGTTGCATATTGTGTGTCACGATAACAATGGTATAGTCCTTTTTCAGTTCAAGCACTAAATCCTCAATCTTGGAAGTGGATATTGGGTCCAGGGCACTTGTTGGTTCATCCATCAGAAGCACCTCCGGATTAACCGCCAAGGCACGCGCCATACAAATACGCTGCTGCTGACCACCGGAAAGACCGAGCGCCGATTTTTTTAGACGATCCTTTACTTCATCCCAAATCGCAGCACTCGTCAAAGAACGTTCCACAATTTCATCAAGCTCTGCCTTATTTTTGATGCCATGAATACGTGGACCGTAAGCAATATTGTCGTAAATACTCATTGGAAATGGGTTTGGCTTTTGAAATACCATCCCAACACGTTTACGAAGAAGATTCACATCCATACCTCCGTAAATATTTTCATTGTCTAAAAGCACCTCCCCTTCAATCCAACATCCTTCAACCATGTCATTCATGCGGTTGAGAGATTTCAGTAAAGTGGATTTTCCGCATCCGGAAGGCCCGATAAAGGCAGTGATTTCATTGGGAGCAATACCAATGTTGATACCATGCAAAGCATGAAAATCACCATAGTATAAATTTAGATTCTTAATATCAAATTTGTACATTCTTCTTATTGATCCTTTCTCAATAATTTCGCCACAAATTCAGCGGCAAAATTCAACAAAATAGCAAGCAGCAAAAGCACCACTGCTGTTGCAAAGGTTTGATTCATATACAGCCCTTCACCTGAAAGCACATACATGTGTACCGCCAAGGTTCTGGCGGATGAAAATACACTGCCAGCCACTTCCGCAATAGTCCCTGCAGTAAAAATAAGTGCTGCAGATTCGCCAACAATACGGCCAATGCTCAAGATAACCCCGTTCACGATTCCGGGTATTGCACTTGGCAACACCACTTGACTGATGGTGCGAAGCTTCCCTGCCCCCAAACCAAAGCTCCCTTCGCGATAACTATCCGGTACCATTTTTAGGGATTCCTCAGTTGTACGCAAAATCACCGGTAAAACCATAATAGACAATGTGAGAGACCCGGAAAGAAGTGACAAACCCATATTACAAAACTTTACAAAAAAGATAGAGCCAAAAAGCCCATATATAATAGAAGGAATCCCTGTAAGGGTTTCAGCAGTAAGTCGAACCAGTCCCACAAAACGGCTTCCCTTCTTTGCATACTCTACAAGGTAAATCGCTGCACCAATCCCTATCGGAAGTGCCAACACTAATGCAATGACCACCATAAAAAGCGTATTAATGAGCGCCGGTAACATAGAAACATTTTCACTATCATAATGTAATGAAAAGAGCTCTGGTGTAAGATTCGGAATCCCCTTGATGAGAATATAAAAGACAATAAACGCCAAGGTCGCAACGCTAAATAGCGCACCCGCATGTACCAACACATACCACACAAGGGAGCCGGGGCGATGACTCAAACTTTGCCATTTTTGCACAAATGTGCTTTGTTCGATTTTCGTATTACTCATTCATGTCACCTTTCTTCAAAAGTGCCAATGCAAAATTGATAATCAGAATAAAGATAAAGAGCACCACTGCAGTCCCGACAAGAGCCTGACGATGCAAATCCGCTGCATATCCCATTTCCATCACAATGTTCGTTGTCAAAGTTCGCACCCCATCAGTGAGCGCTTCCGGTATCGCCGCTTGGTTGCCGGCAACCATAATGACCGCCATGGTTTCACCAATGGCACGTCCCAAACCAAGCACAACACCGGTGAGAATTCCGCTTTTGCAAGCCGGCAAAACCACATGAAAAATACTTCGTTCATGTGTCGCACCCAACCCAATACTCCCTTCATAGTAACTGATATTTACAGAACGAATGGAAGATTCACTCACGGAAATAATCGTGGGTAAAATCATCATCCCCAACAAAATCGCCGCCGTCATCACACTCAACCCGCGGCCACCAAAAGTGTCGCGCACCCAAGGCACCAACACCATCAAGCCGAAAAACCCGTAGACAACAGATGGAATCCCAGCCAGAAGCTGTACCCCACTCCGAAGCAATGGATAAATACGTTTCGGGCAATAAAATACCATATAAACTGCTGATAAAATCCCAACAGGAACACCGATAAGAAGTGCACCAATGGTGGTATACACGCTCCCAACAATCATTGGGAAAATGCCAAACACATTATTATTTGGACGCCATTCTGTGCCGCTCAAAAACTGCCATGTTCCTATTTTCATAATCGCCGGTAAACCATTGGCAAAGAGAAAAATACAGATTACAAATACCGCCACCACAGACACACACGCAGCGAGGGTGAAGAGGGCTTTCATCCCTCTTTCCTTCGCTGCGTTATGATGTGTGGACTTTATAGAAGTCTTACTTTGCATTGTTCAGTTCATCCCACTTAGTAATTTCACCGAGATAGATTTTCTTTACTTGGTCGGAGGTTAAATCTTCAATAGGGTTTGCATTATTAACAATTACCGCAATCCCGTCCTTTGCAATCACAGTTGCTTTTACACCTTCAGAGGTTTCGCTGTCTTTCAGCTCACGAGACGCCATACCAATATCGCAAGTACCGTCGATAGTATTGGTTACGCCACTGGAAGAGTCACTTTGTTGCACTTCAATTTCAACATTAGGATTGAGTGCTGCATACGCTTCTTTTAATTTTTCCATCAAAGGATATACAGAGCTTGAACCGGAGCAAACAACTTTACCCTTGAGACCTTCCGGTGCGGTATAAGCTTCAGATGCCTCTACTGCAATTTGGCCATTTTCTTCAACAACAGCTTGACCATCGCTGCTCATAATAAACTTGATGAAATCTTCCGCCGCCGGACTTAAGTCATCTTTTGTCACAATATTGAATGGACGAGCAATCTTATAAGAACCATCGCTCACAGTTTCCACAGATGGCGCTACACCATCAATTTTTACAGCCTTAACAGTATCATTTAAGGAACCTAAGGAGATATAGCCAATCGCATAGTCATCACTAGACACGGTTGTCATCATAACACTGGTGCTGTTTGTTTCAGCAATGCTAGAATCTGTCTTATCAACCTTTTCACCGTTTTCCTCTGCTTCAATGCCAAAGAGTTCAATGAATGCGCCACGGGTACCGGAACCGTTTTCACGGGTGGTTGCATTAATCGTTTTTGCAGTATCAAAATCACTTGCACTGCTTTCTGCTGCACTGCTTGCCGGTGCATCCGCATTACCACCGCAACCTGCTAACAACCCCATACACAACATCGCTGTTACACCAACTTTTTTCCAATTTCTCATTGTTGACCTTCTTTCTTTTGCTTCAATTCATTTCGTACTGACAGGCCTTATATTAAAGGGCGCTTGTAAAGTCCAAAAGCACCACAACGTAAAATGATTGTTAAATATGCACACTATTTAACATTGGCATTTTGTCCTATTTTCTCATAACACCACTAAAAACCCCTTAACTATGGAGAAAACAAAGGTTAAAAGTATGTAAACTTCCTGTGATTAAATGAAAAATTTTAGTTGAAAATATCGAATTGGCTTTGAAAAATATCTGATTGATTCTCCAAGACGCTTCCTTCTATAAAATAATCCTCCATTCCATGCAAAAACCTTCCAAGCGATCAAACTTTGAAGGTTCCGGCTTTTTAAATGAAAATGCACAATATCGCAAGATTTCTTAAAACCAGTCTGAATGGTTTTGCTATCATACTCAGAGAAAGGAGGTTCTTATGACTGAACAAACCATTATAAAAATTGAGGCTATTATTGAGTACATCGAAACCCATTTGAACGAAAAACTCTCTTTGGATACCGTCGCTACTGCCGTCCATTATTCCAAATACCATCTTAGTCGCCTTTTTTCGATACTGTTGGCCTACACTTAAACGATTACGTCAAACGTCGACAGCTCACAGAAGCAGCCAAGCTCTTGATTTTTTCCAAAAAGCCCATTATTGACATCGCCCTGCTTTGCGGCTATCAAAGTCAGCAATCCTTTACGGCAGCATTCAAAAGCATGTACAAAGCCCCACCGGCAGAGTATCGTGTAAATCGCAATTTCTATCCTCTACAACTGCGCTTTACATTGGAAAAGAATCCACCAAAAGAGCCTCTTACCCATGCAGATATTTGCCTAGCGACAGAATCAGATATTGTCGATTGGATGACACTGATGCATCTCACCATTGACGGTTATCCCGAGATGAACGAAGACGACTATCTCTTCCACCTACGCACCGGTATCCTCGAAAACCAAGCCCCCAATACTCCCAATATTGCAAACACCACCGGCCTATGACTCGCCATCCCCCTCGCCGAAAGCATCATGTGGGTGATATCCGTAGGATGCTTGGTGTGTCAACAGAAGCGGTATGGGTATTAACGCAAAAACACGTCTAGTAAGTTTAGTTTGAACTTACTAGACGTGTTTTTTATTATATTTATTTCTTTTCTAACAATTCACGAACAACTTCTTTAGCTTCTTTTGTAGGTTCAGGAATAGGTTGATCTCGTAGCTCAGGATTTTCTTGATAGCTACGCCATTTACTGGAAGAGTCTTTATAGTTAAATCGATTTCTCAAATATTTTTCAACAGCATCCCTGTAATCAAATATTCCGTCCCTATCGCTTACAATATAATCATTTCTTTCCTTTTCTAGATTTCTTAATAGTTTAGATGCGATACGCTTTTTATCAAATGTAATATGCTCTTTCTCCCAATACTCTTCTCGGAGTTTTTCACTCTTTTCTTTCAAATCACTTCTTTCTAATATTTGATAAAACTTAAGTTCTCCCAATCTTTTTTCTATCTCGTCTCTTTCTTTTTCTAACGCATCTACTTCTGCCTTATAGCGCTCCACTTGTTGATGAATTTCCTGTTCTAAGGCAAGTTCGTAGGCCTCAATTTTAGCCTGACATTCGTCTCTAACAGGCTCATAAATTGCCCGATCCGCCTGATTAACTTCTTTTTTATAATCAGCCAATGCTTCTTCGTGAATAGGCATTTTCTGACGCGCCATAATCGCATGAAAGGTTTCTTTCCAATTGTTTGCAATCGTTTTACATTCTTCAGTAGGCTTATATTGAAGATAGCCCTCGCTATCAACATTCATCGTGATATCCATCTCTTCACAAAGCCAATCAATCAATTTAGAAACCTCACCTATAGCCGATGCATCCGGATTCTCTGCTAATAACAGCTTACAACTTTCATCCAGAGATATAATTAACGCTTCACAACAATGATGCAATTTCTCACAAACGACTTTTCCTGCATCTAGTATTGTTCCTTCTTTATTTGCAAGTAATAAGACACCACGATAACGTTTCTCAGGATTTTTAGAGAAATGGTCAAAGTCTCTATCAGCCTGTTTCCCTTCATATTCTTTGTCTGCAAGCATATGCAACATCTTTTTAGTTGCTTCGGGATTCGGAATATACTCTTCTAACTCTTTATCATCAACTTAAACGAGTTCGTCATCATGATCATCTTCAACCGACTTCTCACCACTCAGTTTTACGATTAATCTTTCAAACTTTTCCTGCAGCAATACGATATCCGGAATAGGGACTGCTATACGTTCGTCTTCATCTTCTTCAAATTCAATAACGATGTCATATTCAGATTGATTAAAGCACTCCTGTAAATACGAAGTCAGATTATTTCTCGATTCTTCGTTATTAAACTTCCATGTATTACAAATTTCTAGCACGTGGATAATTTCCTTCAGAAGTTTCACATACTCATCTGCCAATACAATAAGTTCATAAGTCAAAATTTCTTTATCCGAATAATTCATCAAAAAACTTTGACACTGATTATAAACCATCTGTAAAATCTTATTTTTTAATAAATTATGCGCTTCAAAAGTATAAGCAACATTTTGAAGCCAATAGCCCATCTGCATCTGATCCATTTCATCACGCAAATAAGTTGCATCATCAATAGGAAGAAGCTTCTCAATAAAATCACTAGGAGTTAGATTCAGCATCTCGGCAAGAGTAATCCAATCGTCCGGTAATTTTTCATTTCGCTGATACGCAGTGGCCCCCAGTTTGTGCATCACTTCATCATTAGAGGTATTTAGAAGATATGCCCCACCCACGACAGATTCACCATAATGCAGCGTTCCTTCGTCTACTAAATGATCCAATACTCTTTCAACTTGCTCTTCATCAAGTCCTAAAAGCTCAGCCCCAGTATCTTTAGCTAGATATTTGTTCCCATCTGCAAAATACTGAATAAGCTTTTCTTTTAATTCACTCTCATTCTCAAATTGAATGTCTTGCTCCTCCTCCTCCTCATCCTCTTCCTCGTCCATATCAGATAAAACGCCCTTCAATGCCGTTACAAATGAACCTATGTCTCCATCTGAAAAATCAAAACTTACCATATTTGTTGAACAATCTTCGGAACTATCAATGCCATACATCGTTCCCACAATACTCTTAATAGAATACATGGCATTAGTTTCTACTAAATGCTCTAGCGCCTCTTCAATCTGTTCTTTGGGTAATTGAAATGCAGCCACTACATCATCCGCGGTTAAGCACTTGTCGCCATCTTGAAAATATCTAAAAATTTTCTGTTCTAAATTAGTCATTGTAGACACCTTTTCCTTTCCTTGAGCCACAGTCCACTGCAAAATAAATATCAACATGATAATAAAGAGGCGGCTAGCCGCCTCTGTCACTCAAAATTGAACTTTTTGTCACATTTACTACTTAGTACATTCATCAAAATCGTTGAATTGCAAGCCTATTGTCGCCATTTTTTCAATGATACTTTTTATTCGATATGCCCCCCTCATCACTAACCACCTCGCTGCCATCAGCGCCTAAGCACCCCACTACTATTCGTTCAACATTTCTTGAAGACGCTCTAAATCCGACGCATCAAATAAATCCGGATCAACATTGCACAAGCGACAATGATGTGCAAATGTCGCATAATCAATATCCGTTAATCCAGAATGTAATAACGATTCCGCGACTCTTTCAATGTGTTCATCCGTGATGCCATTGTAACCGGCTTCATCGATGACACCTAATTCCCATGGTTCATACATAACCATTCCTCCTTTTCAATACATCATTCTTAATCAAAAATACTCAAGAACCCTTGATAAAAGGCCCCTGGAAATTGACTATTCTATTTCGTCACTAAATCAAGTAAAGATTTGTAACTATCTACCACATCGTAAACGACTTCACCATTACTGATTGCCTTAAAATGTTCCCTTGCGCAGTGAATTTTTGATTCTTCAATAAGTCTTAACTGCATAGAATTCATAGAACCTTTTGTCTCTGCTACAAAATAAATATGCTTTACTGACCCTTCATAAAAAGCAATTGCCCAATCAGGGTTATACCGCCCCACAGGCGTTGAAATATAAAATCCATCCGGCAACTTCACATACACCGCAACATTACTATTTTTATCAAGTTCAGATGCAAATTTCTTCTCATTTGTTGAATCATATACAACATGGTCATACAAATGTTTTTCTGTTTTCACAGCATTGACATCTAAACGCCCCTTAATAGTTGAATCGGTAAAAACATCTATCCCATATTTTTCATCCAACACATCATAGGTAATGTGTTCAATAATCGCCGTTGCTTTCTCATCATTGATTAAAGACGCCGCTTGGATAATAAATTGCTCCGGATTGTCCTTAAATTGATTAAACACCGCTTCCTCTATGCCTTGAAGAATTTGAATAATCGCTTTTCTGGTCAGCCCTGTTTCATCAACTAATTTACCCACCAAATCATATTTGATGTTTGAATTGATCGCTACTGTTGTTCCGTAACTTGCGTTTTTTTCTTTTTCAAACACGGTTCCATTAGCCAAATCCTCTTTTGACTGAATGTCATTCATTGTGCCGGATTCCACTTTGAAATATATTTTTGCAATATGGAGTTTATTATTTAAAGCGTTAATAGATTTTTGTACCAATTCATCTGTATCAAAATCAACAACATAAACCGATTTTGAATTAATCTTTGACCACAATGCCTTAAATTCCGGCATTGCCATCTTTTCCTCGTCAATCTGAAGCTCAACATTATTACTACGCGCATTTTCAGGCTGCATGACCCTACTGTCATAGATAGAGTCGATAATCTCGATAATGGATGCAGCTGAATCAGCCACCTCCTCTGCAAACACCAATTCACCGTTTGCCTTATCTTCATAGTATTTATCTGTAAGAACACCTTTTTTGTCGATATAAGCCTTCTCAACCAAGTCAAAATGAATCGCTCGACCTATAGCATCATCAATAATCTGCTCATTGCCATGTTCATCTTTGAGGACTTTACCAATAAACAACTCGGCTGTTACCGCCTGCGGTCTATCGGCGACGGCTTCAGCAAGTTCACTTTGAAGCCCTTTGGCAAAGCTGTCATAACTTTCGCTTGCTATCACAGTAAGCACATTCACACTATGAACGTCGTTACCAAGTACATTCGCATCCATGCGTTCCCCATCCTGATTCACGCACAGGCGAAGCCCACGCCCCACTTCCTGACGCTTACGAACATCACTACTGCTTTGCTTTAACGTACAAATCTGGAAGACATTTGGATTGTCCCAGCCTTCACGAAGGGCGGAATGTGAAAATATAAACCGCACAGGGGATTTTTGCGGATTTCTATCAAGAAGCAGCTCTTTGTTTTTCATAATCAAATCATAGGCATCCACGTCATTTGACATCTTTTCTTTTGAATTTTCACGTTTTTCATTCGCCTTACTGTCAATCAGTTTGCCTTTCTTATCAATCGAAAAGTATCCAGCATGGGTTTTTTCGGCAGGAATTTCAGAAAGGTACTTCATATAGTCGTCCTCTCCTATGCCAATTTGAAGATGACTGACGATATCATTGTATTCCTCTTCAAAGTTCTCCGCATAACTGCCATTGATTGCTTGACCGCTTTCATCATACTGCTTATACTTTGCAACCTCATCGATAAAAAACAAGGACAAGACTTTGATTCCTTTGTGAAATAGTTCTCTTTCTCTTTGAAGATGCGAAAGAATGGTCTCTCTAATCTGAATACGACGCAGCTGCTCTTCGGACACCTTGCCTACGACATCCCCTGCATAAAGCTTGAGCCCATTAAGAAATGCCACAGAATCGTCACGCCCGTCAATTTTAGATACCACAAATCCCTGCTTGTACTCCTCCATCTGACCGGAATTGTCATACAGATTGTAACCTTCCGAAACAGTTCGAGTAATCTTTCTAATTCCCTTGGCACCCTTCGTTTCAAACTGAATGGTTGCCGTCGGTGCAGCCTTGGAAAGATTGATTCCCTCCAGATAAATATAACTTTCTGTTGCCGTTGTCCCAGACTCTGTAATCCCCTTCACCGCAATCTTCTTAACAAGCCGCTTGTTGTAGGCCTCCATTGCATCCAAGCGATAGACCATGTTATAAATGCTATCGCTTTTATGGGTCGCTGAATAACGAAGCGTCATCAAAGGATTGAATTGCTTCAAATTTTCTTTTGTCTGCTTTCCTTCTACCGATTGTGGCTCATCTATAATCAATATTGGATTAGTTTTTGCAATAATATCAATGGGACGGCGAGAACGAAACTCATCCAATTTCATATAAATACGTCTCGCATCCTTCCCCCTCGCATTAAATGCCTGAGAATTGATAATCATTACATTAATAGAGCTATCTGATGCAAAACGGTCAATTTCAGTAAGCTGAGTAGAATTGTAGATAAAAAAGCGAATCTTCTTGCCATACTCTTCCGCAAAGTGTTCCTGCGTTACCTGAAAGGATTTGTACACCCCTTCACGAATCGCAATGCTCGGCACAACAACAATAAACTTGCTCCATCCGTAATGCTTATTGAGCTCATACATGGTCTTGATGTAGGTATAAGTTTTCCCTACCCCTGTTTCCATCTCAATCGTCAGATTATATCGTCCTTCAAGGTGCTCAGACGGCTTAATCTGATTGGTTCTTTGTATGGCATTGATATGTTCCAAAATCAACCGATCATTTAATGCCGGAACAATCTTTTGATTGCTCCAACCGGTAAAATCATCATTGCTGGTATATCTCTGTTGATAGAGTCCGGAACCTTTATCCATCATAAAGGAAGGCGTCATATAAGGCTGCCCTGCAAACACATCCACAACCGCTTTGGCAGCATCCGCTTGAAATGTCTGATGCTTAAATTGGAGTTTCATCACAGCCCCTCCTTTAAATAACCTTTATGCGTGTATCCGGTGCCAGCAATTTGAAGATTTCTCCAACATTAATCTTTGAAGGACTGTCCGCAAAACTACTGTCACGAAATACCGCACGAAGCGGTTGCTTCTTCGCAATTTCCTTGATAACGCTATCCGGTACATTCTCATCAAAGCAAGCAATAAGGTCGCCGTCGTTATAGTTATGAACCGTGTAACCTTCAATCTGCTCTGAACTATAAGGGAGTGACAAAGGAAGGCCCCATTCAAGAAGACAACCAAATAATAAATCTAAATCCGTACGATCCGATTTAACATTAGATTCAAGCATGGAAAGTAGATTTTGACTGTATTCTGTAGGGTTGTAGTAAACATCATTCATGTTTGAGTAGTCCAATTTTAATACGCGAAAACCGACATCTAATCCCTGACTAAAAAGAGTATTTTCCTCTGCTATGGCTTTACCTGCACGACGAATTCTCTCCTTACCAAGTTCACATATCGTTTTGAATCCATATTTTTTAGCCTCAGTTCCATCAGCACATTCTTCAGGATATTGAACCATAATGTATTTTCTATGGCTTCCAGTAGTACTATTTAATCTCATAACGGCATGTGCTGTTGTTGCAGAACCTGAAAAGAAATCCATAACAATTGAATCTTCGTCACTTCCGATTTGTAACACTTTTTCAATAAATCCAATTGGCTTAGGAAAGTCGAAAACTTTTTGTGTATCAAAAAGATTTCTGATATCACGAGTAGCTTTTTTATTTCCTTCAACGTCATTCCAAAGATTACCAGGCTTTTTAGTTCTATTTTCTAAATAGAACTTCTGATATACTTGCCAAACTTCTTCACCTTGTCTTTTCGTTTTCTTCCATGCAAGCATATTATTTTCAGTCATTTTTTTGGCTGTATCTGGTGAACAAATCCATCTACTTTCATAACCTGTTGGGCCTATAGGATAAACTTGTGTTCCATCAGGAGCTTCGATAGGGAAATACATAGTAGGTCTATCTTCTCTTCTATCTTCTCCTCCAGTTCTTCGTAACGGTCTAATTAAATACCTGCCCTTCTCATCAATCTGGTCGTAAATTTTCGCATCTTCCTCACTCATCGGGAGTCCGTTAATTGAAGCCAATGCAATATTTCTTGAGTAAATGAGCATATAATCCAACTCATTTACCAAACCATCGAAGCCTCCACCAGTTGGTGTACCTGTAGCTCTAGAAACACAAGTTAGAAAATTTGATGCTCCAAACACTTCATCACATATTTTTTTCAAATTTTCCTGCTCGTTATCATCAATCGAAATAAAAATTAAGCCATCATCAGTCAGCAAGTTTCTGGCTAACATGAGTCTTTGGTAAATCATGGAACACCACTTAGAGTGGAAACGAGGGTTAGATTTCGGATTTTCATCAAACAGCTTATTTCCATCCTCATCATACATTCCGATTCCTTCATCGTACTCGTCTTGCATAATCATAAAATTATCTGGAAATACAAATCTATCTGACCCAGTATTATAAGGAGGGTCGATATAAATCACCTTTATTGCACCTAGATAGCTTTCTTGAAGCAATTTTAATACATCCAGATTATCGCCTTCGATATAAAGATTCTCTGTTGTATCCCAATTGACACTTTCGTCTTTACAAGGGCGTAATGTTTTTCGTATAGGTCTATTAGCCTCCACCATGGACGCCTTCTTACCAACCCAAGTAAACTCATACGCTTCACCGCCCTCAATCACATCGTCTGACAGCATCTGTCGCAGCATGTCAAAGTTAATCGCCTTCTTGAGATTACCTTTCGCATCAATTGTTTCAGTGATGCAATTAGGAAAAAGCGCCCCGATTTTTTCTATATTCTGTGCAGTCATATCAACTGATTCCATTCTCATTTTATCCACATTTAGTCCTCCATGATTAACTCTATTTTTCCACGACTATTTTTTTCAAATTTACCAATCTTAAACGATTGAACGATAACATCGCAGTACCATTCGCCCTCGTTATGTAAGCAGTCTTTTGATAATACATTTATAAGCAAGCAAAACGATTCTTGATATCTTTGTGCAAATCTATTCTCAAGAATAAATTTGACTGTAATCCATTGTTTTTCAAATGATTTCATATATTCAGGATCTGCAAAAAATACAATTTCTTTGCTCTCGTCTGCATAAAGACGTATTTTTCTGTTTGGTTGATTAGTTGTAATATTTTTCCATGAAACTGTACCATCATAGAAATATTCCGCTGTCATATATGAATTAGTGGTATTGTGTAATTTCAAACCAATGCCTAATGCCTTTTTACTGTTCTTACAATCCCCTATTTGAATGTACAGTTTGTCTGGTGAAATAAAGTGTTTATCGTAATCCAATTCATAAGCTTTCCAGTCTGTTACCATGAAAAACGGTCGCATTTCCAACATATAGCGATTATTTTCAATTTCCATAAGCCGCTTAGACATTTCATTTGCTTGTTGTGTTTGATGAATTGCTACAAATCCCAGCACTATTGTTCCTGCAAAAGATATTAAGTCTCCAGCTTCCCATACAGCATCCAAATATTTACATGGTGTCGGAATAGAAAATAAAATTTGGACAATTATTAGAAAGGAGAACGCTCCAATAGCCCATATCCACCATTTGTCTATTTTTTTCAATTATTACAATACCTCCAGCTCCCTCTTCAGCTTCTTTAATTCCGCATTCAGCTGCATCTGTTTATTGAGCTGTTTTTCTTTTCGAATTTTAGCTTGTAGTGAGGCCATTTTCTTTTGTAGCGCCTGCTTCTGTTCATCTCGTGCAACAGCTTCCTTTAGAGATTCATCGTTAGTGTCCGTTTTTAGCTTATCTCCGGCAATCTGTCGCACAAAATTTTCATAGACTTCATCTACAGTGAACCCTTCCATTTTTAACGGAAGATGCTCTACGTTCAGCCAGTCTGTGTGATAGTATCTGTTCACCTTAAAGGCTTTTGTGCCTGACAAAGTGGCTTCTTTATATCCAATCCAAGCCTGATAGTTTCCCTGATATTCCAGCAGAAAAAGAATGTGATATGGTATTTCCCGATCAATCTGACGAAGCAACGCATCATCAAGAATTTTCGTATTTAAACGAATTTCAAAAACTTCCAACTCAGTGACATCATTTCCTGATGCCAGATTCGTTGTAGTAGGCGCAATTTTATTTTTCCAATATATGGTCTTTACCTGCTCGACAAAGATCTTTTTTAATGCAGGGGAGATGTCCATATTTTCGTAAAATTTCTGTTTAGGAATTCTTTTATTAAATTCCGTTGTTTTTGGCAATCCTAGCATCGTTCGCCCTCCGCCTATTTCACAACTAAGAAACAAATCAGTTCAAAATCATCCAATCCTGAAATAGCCGACATCAGTGCCGATGTCCCACCGGCAGAGAATAAACTGTCAATATCACTTTCTTCTTTACAGTCCATGATTGAATTGATTGCATCGCTAAGAAGCGCTGATACCTCCGTCATATCTCTACCATCATCGGTTTCTTCATTAAATTGCTGACACAGCACCTTAATAGGTTCTTTTTTACCACGACAAAGCAGTCTGATATCATCTAACAATTTCTTTGGGTTTAAATAGTCACAAACGATTTCACCATCAAATCCGATGTAAACCATATAAAACGGATGAATACGATTCTGATTATCTATATTGACGTTGTTGTTAATATTTTTCAGTACAAACATAATGCCTTCCGGAAGGCCTTCAGTTGCTTGAACAACTGCATGCATACCTTTCGGCTTTTTTCCCATATCGCCATGTGTTTTCACATATTCTAAAAGATCCAATCTAAATTCATTTAAGCCTAAGTCCATAATTGAAAGTCCTGTCGACATCTCTTCAATATCTACAACCTCTTCTTGTAGACGCTTCAGTTGTTGCTTGCGATATGCAAGGTCGCCTTTTTCTTCTGGATTGATTAAGTCGTCATCGCCAGTGGAAGTCATAATTGAAATCTTCATTCTTGTTTCAACGCGGCTCTTGAGGTTGATATATTCATCCAAATTCATATCCGGCCAGAAGTTGACCAATTGGATGCACTCATTCTTACTTCCGATACGGTCAACGCGCCCAAATCGCTGAATGATTCGTACCGGATTCCAGTGAATATCGTAGTTTACAAGATAATCGCAGTCCTGTAAGTTTTGACCTTCAGAAATACAATCCGTCGCAATCAAAATGTCAATCGTTGTATCACTGCCGGGCATTAATACATCTCGCCCTTTTGAAATAGGTGAAAAACACGTCAGCACGTTATTTAATGTTGCCCTAAAGCCCTTGACCGTTGTTCGCCCATCGATGGTACCGGTAATAACGGCGGTGTTTAAACCGTATTTCTTTTTGATGTATGTGCTGACGTTGTCATATAGGTACTCTGCCGTATCCGAAAATGCTGAGAATATCAATACTTTCTTATTGCCCGGATTGATTGGATACTCAATTTTTTCGGATATCAGTTGCAACAATTCCTGCAATTTGCTGTCATGTTCCGGTGTGATATCCGCAATCATCAAGGTCAGCAGTTCAAGAACATCCGCATCCGCTTGTAATTCTGTACGCCATGTCTTGTAGTCCATGTCTGCAAGCTCAATCTTTACTTTCTTGCCCACGGTGAAATATTCCGTATTGCCATCATCCATATCAAATTCAGAATCAGACGCTTCATACATATCAATCTCGGCTGCCCCGTACATTTCAAATTGATCAATGGATGTAATGGTGCTTTCGATAAAGGCCTTCATTCTATTGAGCGTCAATTGAAACGAATTCACCGAGCTTTCCAAGCGCTTCAAGAGATTGATACGCATCAATCTGCGAATCCCTTCTTCACGTCCTGTCTGTGTCAGGTTTTCGCCTTTATTGTGCGTTAGTTCAATATATTTCTGCATTTTGCTTGGAAAAATATAGTTTGACGGTGTATAGACACACAGGTTCAATAGCATGAGTTGTTCATATATTTCATTGTAGTTAATCGCCTCATTTAGATCCGTTAACTGTGGGCGACGTGATATTGGCTTGTTTCTCTCCGGAAACTTACCAATTTTTGCGGTATTGTAATAGGTTTCTATATGTTTTCTTGAACGTGCGATGGTTACATTGTCAAGTAATTCAAAAAAATCAAAGTCCAACATACGAAGCAGCTCATCAGTGGTTCTATCTTCCGGCTCTAACTTATTCCAGTCATTAAACGCTTTCTGTGCTTGCTTAAAAATGTCATCAATCGATTTATTGGTATCGAGCTTTTTGTTTATTTCTTCGACGTTTCCTTCATAAGCAAGTGCGAGCTGATTTTTGAGGTCAATAAATCTGTTATTAACAGGGGTTGCAGACAACATCAGGACTTTGGTTTTCACCCCTGCTTTAACCACTTTATTCATCAGCTTCATATATCTGTTTTCGTAGGTATTCGCATGGGAACCGGCACCGTTACGGAAGTTATGAGATTCATCAATGACCACAAGGTCATAATTGCCCCAGTTCAAACGCTCCAAATCCAAGCCATTTGAAAAACCGCGTGTTCTGGATAAATCCGTGTGAAACAATACATCATAATTCAATCTATCTGCTGCAATCGGATTGTTCACATAGTTATCTTTATATGTATTCCAATTCTCTGCCAATTTTTTAGGGCACAGCACCAGGACACTTTTATTTCTATTTTCGTAATACTTTATGACAGCAAGTGCTGTAAATGTCTTCCCAAGGCCAACGCTATCAGCCAGAATGCATCCATTGTATCTCTCTAACTTATTGATAATTGCCAGAACCGCATCTCGTTGAAAATCATAAAGTAGATTCCAAACTTTACTATCCTTGAAGCCTGTCGCTTCGTTTGGAAGTTCATCTTCTGATATATCCTCTAAAAATTCACCAAACACATGATATAACGTCATAAAATAGATAAATTCCGGTGAATTTTCATTATAGGCGGTTGTTATATTTTCAATGACAACATCGGTAACGTCTTGTAATTTTTCTTTGTCATTCCACAAGGTTTCAAATAACTGGATGTATTGCGATGAAAACGGTGCTTCAAAACGATTAACCATATTGTAGCTATTGTTTCCTCGTTCACAGCCTATATCAATCGTCGTAAATCCATTCATAGGCATATAGGCAACCTGTTTTTCTTCATTAGCAACCGTAAAGAAGCCACCCATTTTTTCACAAGTAGTATTGGATTTAAATGTTGCTTTTCTTTTAATCCAGTCCGTGCATTCCTTTGCGATGGCTTTTTGCGTCATCTCGTTACGAAGTTTTAGTTCAAACTCTGTCCCATACAAACTGCTTTCTCGGTCTAATCTAGGGATATAAAATTCTCGTTTTTGTTTTTCAGCTTTTTCTTTTACAAAAGTAGGTGAAGTAAATATAAATCGACATTCATCGATTGACTCTAGCTGTGTTTTTAATTCCTTGTAGGCATACATAGAAAAGCAAGCAGCAGCGATTGAAAGCTTGCTCCCCTTCGTGATAGTAGATGCCATATCATCACGAACAATTTCCGTGATATTATCAAATACTTTCACGTCCATCCTTTCAACTCCTCAAATCACTATGTTGAGCACAATCGCGGACTATATTGTGCGTCTATTATTTCAATTCATTACAATGAGAAAAGTACTCAAAACAATTACAAAAAAGTGTACTTTCTTGCAAAAAAAACAGTGTCTACAAATAGCGTAGAAAGTGGTTTGCTGTCCAAAATACCGGTCTGGATTATTGCTATAAAATATGGTATGGTTTTATTGTATGTAAAAAGAGTATTTCACAGAAAAGTACACCTTTTCGCACTATTCTTTATGGCATTCCCTTTCATAAGCATCTGCCTTGTATCGAAAGGTGGACAATGGCATGCCGCATTGTTTTGCTGCTTCTGTACCGGTGAGGTTGCCGCTTTTCCAGGAGCGATAGATGTGCGGGAAGTTTTCCGGTAATGGTTTTGGCGGTCTGCCGAACTGTACGCCTCGTGCTTTTGCGGCTGCGATGCCTTCGGCTTGTCGTTGTCGGATATTTTGCCGCTCGTTCTCGGCGACAAACGATAGCACTTGAAGGACGATGTCGCTTAAAAATGTCCCCATCAAATCTTTGCCGCGGCGTGTATCCAAGAGTGGCATGTCCAACACCACGATGTCGATGCCTATTTCTTTGGTCAGCACACGCCATTGCAGCAAAATTTCTTCATAATTGCGCCCCAGACGATCAATGCTCTTAATAACGAGCAGGTCGTCCTTTTTGATTTTCTTCAACAATCTCTTGTATTCTGGACGGTTAAAATCCTTCCCGGATTGCTTATCGATATAAATATGCTTTTCGTCCACGCCGGCCTCTTTTAATGCATCGCTTTGACGTGCTTCATTTTGATCGCAAGAGCTCACGCGAATGTATCCATAAATTTTCAAATTTTGTCCTCCTTTGCCACTATCACACAATAAATGTATGATTTATTCTATCGACCACACCCTCATAAAAATTTACTAAATAAAAAATAGCCGTACGTGACTCATCACGTACGGCTATTTTGCTACTTATTAAATTTTTCACACTCTCCCGTGCATTTTCTTCCAATAATACAGATACGACAGTCCTCCCGGGATGGCAATCCATAGGAGCACGGTGACTACTGTCACGGTTTCAAAGTTCGGAAAGGTGAGGGCGCAGGCGACGTAGAGCATGGCAAGAGGAATGCTGATGATACCTAGGATGCGGTGGGCGACGTTCCAAGTTTCTTCGTCGCTCACTGTCCATGGCAGTCTGAGCCCGGTGTGGCGAGTAAATGGGAGTTTTGGCGATACGATGCCCATAAATACGATGATGCCTATCACCAAGATCATAGCAAAGAGCTTTTCACTCGCTTCGCTAAAATGGAGCACATCCATTTCGATGAGTGCTGTAACGCCCATCACAATCACCAACACGCTGATGTTTACAAGGGTGGTCAGGCGCAAGACGCCGAGTCTCATGTCATCGGTGGTGACACTGGTAAGAAGTGCCAAGTTCCGATAGAGCATGCCTACTGCCATAAGTAAACACACGCCGGAAAGAACCAACGAGACCAAAGAATTATTCACGGCAAGCATGATAAACATGGCTAAGAAGGTAATCAGGATAATCTCCCTACGTTTTTTGCTTGCTTGTTCCATAAGTCCTTCACGCTGATTTTTCTTTGCCAGTAATTCGTTCACACGGGCGAGCTCTTCAGCGAGCGCTTTAGAATTGTCGACAGGAACGTCAATCCCTAAGAGCGCATTCACACTCACCTCTAAGAGCGCTGCCATATCAATGAGCACTTGTGCATCCGGCACCGACAGTCCCTTCTCCCATTTCGACACAGTCTGACGCACCACATGAAGCCCCACCGCCAGCTCTTCTTGGCTCATGCCTTTGGCTTTTCTGTATTTTTGTATATTATCGTTTAACACGACATTCACCTCATTTTTCTCGTTTGTTTTCACTTCGAAGTCACTCTTATCATATCGACTCAACCCAAAAACCACAAGCAACGACTATTAACATTGGTTCAATGGTGCGGAATCAAACGAAAATGGCACGCTAAGATCACATTTTTATAGCGCTTTTGGTGACCAAATTCACATTTTTATTATATTTTTTGTGCAAAATTTCAATCACAAAATTCTACAGCGATACGTATTTTTATAACAAAAATCCCTATAATCTTCTTTTGATTGCTTTTAGAACCACTTCACCTCGGCTTCTTTGCGTGGTGCAGTGCATTGATAGGTCACTGCCGGATAGCCCATCAACATACATACGCCGATTTGCGCCGGTTGAAGTTGTAGTTTATCGCATAGGGCTGCATTGCTTGCCAAAATGGCTCTAACAAATCCTGTAAAGAGGGCACCAAGGCCTTCTGCGTGTGCCATCAATTCTATGCGGGATGCCGCTAAACCTACATCGAGTAAGGAAGCGCCGCTAATGATCAGCAAGACCGGTGCATTAAAGAATAGACCGTCGTTGTCAGGTGAGGCTTCGTGAACTTGATATAGATGACGCAAGATTTTTACATAGCGATGGTCTTGTCCCAGTTGTTGCGCCATTTGATCCAATGCCGGTTCAAATCCATCCCAAAACATTTTCTTGACGTCGTCCAAGTCGTTCTGAACAACGGTATATGTCACGTCTTGCACATTTCCACCGGTTGGTGTGAATCGCCCTGCTTCCAGAATTTTTTCCAACAAATCGTTTTCTACCGGTTGTTCTTTATATTGGCGAATACTGCGACGCATTTTTATGGTATTAAGCAGTGCGTCACCATCGGCAACAGGATAATCCCCTTGGCAATCAATCACAGCATCTGTTGAATAGCTTTCCATCTGCACCGCACCTGTCGGGCAAACCGCATAGCAATGGCCACATTCCATGCAAGGGCCTGCTACAACCGCTTTACTGTTTTCAATACGCAATGTATGCGAAAAGCAATCTTTCACACATTGGCCACAACCAATACACTTCGTTTCATCAATACGAATCATATTCACAGCCTTCTTTCATTATTATTGCTTGCGAGCAATGGTATAGTCGTCGCCCATGCGATAATATGGGCAATCGGAGAAGGTGTCACTCATAAATTTGTACAGCTCATCCTCATCCAATAGCATATCACACACGTAGTAACCAAATTCTTCATCGTAGTCATAGTACATACAGTACTCACATTTACTGGTTGCCACGGTTATTCCTCCTTATAAAGCAATAGCCTCTGACGAGTCAGAGGCTATTGTTAAAAATCTTAAAAGCTTACGCGTTTACAACATGTGGCTTTTGATAAGCCGCTTCGATGAAACGAACGGTCTTGGTTGCATTACGCAATACCACGGTATGGGTTTTCACGCGACCGTTTTCTTCCTTGATGCCACGGAGCACGTCGCCGGTGGTTACACCGGTAGCAATGAACATCACGTCATCGGTGCTTACCAAGTCGTTCAAGTTGTACACTTGGTTAACATCAGAATGACCCATTGCTTCCATACGACGAACTTGTTCGTCATCTTCCGGCACCAAACGACCTTGCATGTCACCGCCAAGGCACTTTACAGCAGCTGCTGCAAGCACGCCTTCAGGTGCACCACCAATGCCAAGAATCATATCAATAGCACCGGTATCCATTGCTACAGTGAGTGCTGGGGATACGTCGCCGTCGGTGATGAGCTTCACTCGTGCGCCCAATGCTTTGCAAGCTTGCTTAATGTGTTCGTGACGTTCACGATCGAGCAAGCAAACGGTCATTTCGCTCACGTCTTTCCCAAGTGCAGCTGCGACATTGCGAAGGTTTTCTTCGACGGTCTTATCGATGTCGATGGCACCCTTTGCACGTGGGCCAACGATGATTTTATCCATGTACATGTCAGGTGCATGCAAGAGACCGCCTGCTTCTGCCACAGCCATTACAGCAATAGCACCAGGTTGATTCTTTGCAGTAAGGTTTGTCCCTTCGAGTGGGTCAACAGCGATATCTACTTCAGTACCGCCGAGACCAACTTTTTCGCCAATATAAAGCATTGGTGCTTCGTCCATTTCACCTTCACCAATAACAACAGTACCGCTAATGTTGATGGTGTCAAACATTTTACGCATAGCTTCTACAGCAGCGCCATCCGCAGAATTCTTTTCCATGCGGCCAATCCACTTGGAGCAATTGATTGCTGCTGCTTCAGTTACACGCGCAAATTCAATAACTAAATCTCTTTCCATAATGCTCACCCTCACGCTTTCCCGTTGCTACCGAAGATGCGAATCTTTTCGGCAACGCGTTCTGCCATTTTTTCTCTTGCAGGCCCAAGAATTTTACGTGGGTCGATTTCGTTTGGCTTAGCAGCCAATACTTCGCGCACACCATCGGTGAATGCTTCACGAAGATTGGTGTCAATGTTAATCTTACGAACACCACGTGCAACAGCTTCGCGCAATGCTTCATCAGGCACACCGGAGGACCCATGAAGTACGAGTGGAATGTTGACGCGTTCCTTGATTTCGGTCAAACGATCAAAATCAAGCTTAGGTACACCCTTATATTGGCCATGTGCAGTACCGATAGCAACAGCCAAAGAGCGGATACCGGTCTTTTCTACAAAGTAAGCAGCTTCTTCAGGGTCGGTAAAGGTTGCTTCGCGTTCACTTACAGTTACGTTGTCTTCGGTGCCACCGATTTTCCCAAGTTCTGCTTCTACAGAAATATTAAGTGGGTTAGCAACGGAAAGAATTTGGCTGGTAACAGCAATATTTTCTTCCAATGGATGCTTGGACCAGTCAATCATAACGGAGGTAAAGCCGCTACCGATGCATTGGATTACTTGTTCAAAGCTGGTCCCATGGTCTAAGTGCAATGCTACTGGTACAGTAGATGCTTCTGCAGCAGTTTTAACGAGAGATACGATGTAGTTCAAACCGGCATAGTTAATAGCACCTTGACTGGCTTGAATAATAACCGGAGATTTTTCTGCTTCTGCAGCCATCATGATGGCTTGAACAATTTCCATGTTGTTGCAGTTAAAAGCACCTACAGCATAGCCGCCTTCTTCGGCAGCAGTCAATAAAGTATCAACGTTTACTAATGGCATGTGTATATTCCTCCTTAAAATTACATACGTTCCGGTGCGCTCAATCCGAGCAATTCCAATACGTTGCGCAAGGTAATGCGTGTGCAATCAACCAACGCTAAACGTGCATCGCGCAACGCTTCGTCATCAGTCAAAACCTTGCAGCTATTGTAGAAACTATGGAAAGCATTTGCCAAATCCTTGGCATAATATGCGAGATGATAAGGTGCTAATTCACGGGCTGCGTCAGCCACTTCTTGTGGCCATTCGGCAAGCTTGCGGATAAGCACACGTTCGTTTTCTTCTTTTAGCAATGAAAGATCGACATCCTTGGCCTTAGGTGTATCCACACCGGCAACTGAAAGGATACTGCAAATACGCGCATGTGCATATTGTACATAGTATACCGGGTTATCACTGGATTCAGCTTTTGCCAAATCAAGGTCAAAGTCCAAGGTACTGTCAGGATTACGCATGATAAAGAAGAAACGTGCTGCTTCTTTCCCTACTTCATCGATGAGCTCTTCCAGCGTTACAAATTGACCTTTACGCTTACTCATCTTCACAAGTTCGCCGCCTCTGTACAAGCGAACGAGCTGCATGAGGATGACAGTGATGTTGTCGCCCGGATAACCGAGCGCAGTCATGGCACCCTTCAAACGTGCCACGTGACCGTGGTGGTCTGCGCCCCAAATGTTGATGAGCTTGTTGTAGCCACGTTCAAATTTGTTGCGGTGGTAAGCAATGTCTGCCGCGAAATAGGTAGGCGTGCCATTGGAACGAATGAGCACTTCGTCCTTTTCTTCGCCCCAAGCAGTGCACTTGAGCCAATGTGCGCCATCCTTTTCGTAAACATAGCCTTTATCACGAAGGATATCCACAACTTCAGCAACATCGCCTGCATCATGCAAGCTTTGTTCGCTGAACCATCTGTCATATTCAACACCAAAGCGTTCCAAGCCATGAGCAATGCCCGCAACCTTTTCCTTTAATGCAAAATCCTTCATTTCTGCACGACGTTCTGCTTCAGGCATGTCTACATAGGCTTCGCCCTTTTCATCCAATAAACGTTGTGCAGTGGCAATGATATCTTGTCCTTGATAGCCATCTTCAGGAATTTGATAGTCATCGCGGCCAAGCAATTCGAAATAACGTGCTTCTACAGATTTACCAAGATTTTCCACTTGATTACCGGCATCGTTAATGTAATATTCCTTGTCACAGACATAACCGGCTTCGTTAAGCACAGCAGCAAGGGTATCACCCAATGCACCACCGCGGGCATTCCCCATGTGAAGAAGCCCGGTTGGGTTTGCACTGACGAATTCCACTTGAATTTTTTCGCCCTTACCGGCATCACTCTTACCGTAGTCGATATCCTCTTCTTGAATAGCCGGAAGTACCTTGTGGAGCCATTCGTCCACCAAATAGAAGTTGATAAAGCCAGGACCCGCTACGTCAATGCGAGCAATAAGGTCTGGACAAGAAATCCCCGCAACAATAGCTTCTGCAATCTTGCGTGGATTTTGACGTGCTACGCGAGTAAGCTGCATAGCGAGGTTAGTAGAAAAGTCGCCATTGCCTTCATTTTTAGGCGTTTCAATGACAAAATCCGGTAATTCCACTTCAGGAAGCGCACCTTCATTCATCGCTTTTTGACAGGCCTCAACAATGGCTGTTCTTAATGATGATTTTGTTTCTTCAATAATGTTCATAGGATTCCTCCCAAAATTACGTATATGCTTATCATAGCATAAAACACCTTCTAATTGGGGTGTTTTTAATGACATCTTAAAAAAATACCGAATCTTTTATGCCTTCGGTGTCACGTTCGGCAAGATATTTTTCAGCCAAAGGCACATCACCGTCGTAAACTTCCGGACCATTCGGACCTTTCTGTGCAGTTTCACTGCCCTTTCCCAATAGGAGTATAACCGTTCCGGCCGGCGCACTCAGAACTGCATCACGAATTCCCGCTTCGCGGTCAGTAAGTGAAACCGTTGGCACCGGCTTTTCCATATGCGAAGCAATTTCCGCATTGATATCCTCAACCAGTTCATGCTGTGGATCGTCCGGTACGAGATATACTCGGTCACCGGCATCGCCAACAATTTTGCCCAAATCAGCACGACGACTTTGTGCCTTGCTTCCAGCTGAGCCAAACACAAACCAAAGTGGTGCGCCCGGATATTCAGCACGCACTGATTCAATCACCTTACGGAAACTAATATCATTGTGCGCATAGTCAATAATAACGGTTACACCATCCTTGGAATGGCGATATATCATATGCCCTTCAAAATGTCGGTTTTCCAGCACACCTTGAATGGTTGCAATATCCACCCCTAAATTAAGCGCTACAGCTGCCGCCACAAGCGCATTTTCAACATTAAAGAGACCTTTCATTGCGGTTGCAATCGGATAGTTGTTGACACCATCACTCAATTCAAAGCGCATGCCATCCTTACTGCTTTCGATATGGTTGGCTTGATATTGCGCCTCATTTTCCACAGCAAAGGTTGTTACTGCATCACATGCTGCAGCTGCCGTCTTTACATCGTCAAGGCGGTCACTATTCATATTAATATAAGCGTGCTTCGCAACCTTAAATATCATCAGCTTGCTGGCAAAATAATCTTCAAAGTTTGGGTGCTCAATGTCACTGATATGGTCCGGAGCAATGTTTAGAAACACCACGTCATCAAAATGAATCTCGCCTACACGATGATACTTGAGTGCCTGGCTGGATACTTCTACAATCATCGTTTTTAATCCGGCATTTACTGCATTGTCCATATTACGGTACAAGTCAATATTTTCCGGTGTGGTTAGTTTCGCCGGCGCATCGGTCACACCATCATACACACGTGCTGAAGAGGTCAAACCGGTCATCGGTAGACCATTCTTTTCAGCGTAAGCATCTAGAATATCTTTTAAAAGTGTTACTGTTGTAGACTTACCTTTTGTGCCGGTCACGCCAATCATATGAAGCTTTTTCCATGGCGATTCGAAAAACACATCTGCTGCCACAGCTAAAGCGCGACGAATATCGTTAACAATAAGGGCTGTCATATCTTCGCCTTCATCGAAAGGTCGAATGGCTAAATACGCCACTGCACCGGCTTCTTTTGCTTTTGTTATATATGCCGGGTCAAATGTTGCGCCTTTACACAAAAAGAGCGAATTCGGGCCAGAACAACGAGAATCATATTGGATATCTTGAATAACCAAATCCATATCGCCTTGCCACATTGTAAGCAAGCCTTCTTCGCGCAAACGAATAATAAATTCAGAAATAGGAATTTGGTGGCTCATTATTTAGCCTCCTTCAATTCTGCCAAAATTGCACACCACTCACCGTCTACACGCTTTTCTTTAACGGTAAATCCAGCACTTTCAAGTGCACCACACACGTCATCCGCTCGTTCCACAAGAACCCCGGAACAAAGGAATTGTCCATTTTCGTTTAAATGTTCTTCGATTTGTGGCACCAACATGAGAATAACGTCTGCAACAATATTGGCAATAATAAGGTCTGCTTTACCTACGCAATCATTTAAAAGATTGCTCTTATAAATCATAATAGATGCATTGTTGCGCGCTGCATTTTTAACCGTAGCCAGCACCGCCACTGGGTCAAAATCCATCGCATCCACGCGCCCTGCTCCCAAGGCACGCGCTGCAATTGCCAATATACCACTACCGGTTCCAACATCAAATACAGTCATCTTCGGTGTAATAAGCTCTTCAAGCCAGTTCATGCACAAGGATGTGGTTTCATGTTCACCGGTGCCAAAAGCCATCCCCGGTTCGATACGAATCACAATATCTTCCGGGTAATCCGGTTCAAGCCATTCAGGAACCACTTGAATGCGAGAGCCATAATGCAAAATGTGATAATGCTCTTTCCAGGATTCAGACCAATCCTCATTAGCAATGCGTTTTTCACGCCATTCTGCTGTCTCGCCAATACGAGCAAGCTCCGCTGTTACGGTGTCACGCAATGTTGTATAATTTTTTGGATAATCTGCATCTTCTTCAAAATAGCCACTCACTTTGAGTAAGTCAGTTGCTAAAATATCTTCCGAAAATTCATGAGCGTCCCAGTCGTTACCTTCCACATGATCTAAAATCGCTTGTGGATCATCAACAATGGTACCGTTTGGAAAATAATCATTAAAAATACCTGTTACCGCTTCCAAACCTCGTCGGTTTGGAAGTAAACAGGTTACTTCCATCCAATTCAATACTATCACCTTGATTTCTTCAATCATCTTCTATCATATTTCGATAGAATGTCATACATAATAAATATTATCAAAAAGCACCTTGTTTGTCATTTGCTTTTTCTCAAAAACCGCATCCTTGCAAGGTTTTTGGGCAAAAAGAAGCCACCTGCAAATCTTGCAAGCGGCTACTTCGCTTTCACTGTTATTGAAAGATTTCTTCTGTAGAAAGATATCGCATACCGGTATCCGGCATAAGAACGACAACATTTTTACCGGTGTTTTCATCACGCTTTGCCCATGCAAGCGCACCCAGAAGAGCAGCTGCAGAGGAAATCCCCATAAAAAGCCCTTCTTCACAGGCCAGTCGCCCGACCATAGCAAGCGCATCCTCGTTGGTGATTGGCATAACTTCATCGTAAACATCGGTGTCCAGTGCACCCGGTACAAAGCCTGCGCCAATGCCTTGCAAAGCGTGAGGCCCCGCTTCGCCGCCTGAAAGAACCGCAGAAGCCTTTGGTTCAATGGCAATCACTTCAATGTCAGCACGTTGAGTTTTTAGATAACGTCCTGTGCCACTGAGACTCCCACCGGTACCAACACCGGCTACCAAGGCATCCACATTTCCATCCATTTGCGCCCATAGTTCTGGCCCGGTTACATCGTAATGCGCCTTTGGATTGGCAGGATTGTCAAACTGACCAGCTACAATGGCATTGTCCATTTCTGCGACCAATTCATTGGCACGCGCAATGGCACCACTCATCCCTTTTGCTCCGGGAGTCAATACCAATTCTGCTCCATAAATTTGCATTAATTTGCGACGCTCAACACTCATGGAGTCCGGCATTACAATAATCACCTTGTATCCCAAGTATGCACCAATTGCTGCAAGACCAATTCCTGTATTGCCGCTTGTTGGTTCAATAATTGTTCCGCCGGCGGTAAGCTTTCCTCGTGCTTCCGCATCTCGAATCATCGCTAGTGCTACACGATCCTTCATGCTCCCGGTTGGATTATAGTTTTCAAGCTTGGCAAAAATGTGTGCTTTTGCACCTTCCGCCTCTGCGATTTTGTTCAATTCAACAATCGGCGTATGCCCTACTAGTTCTGTAATGTTTTTATATATTGTCATAACGAATTCCTCCATTCCGAATCATTCTACCATTCTTTTTCTATTATACCCCCACCCTCTTTCCTATAAAAGCCATAGAAAATAGAAACCCTCCCATCTCTTGCAATAAAATCTGTTAATGCATATGATTTCATATCTTGCATTCCCTTTTTTCCTATGATAAGCTAATACCGTAAAATTTAATATGTAACGACACAATGGAGAACACCACCAAAAGGGCGTGTTTTTTATTGTGTCTTTTTTTTTCAAAGGAGGGATCCACCATGCGAGTAAATGGGAAAGACCATCCGCTTAACGCGCCACAAATGCTCGACAGCTTCCTTACTGAAGCCGGTTACAACATCAAGCGTGTCGTTGTTGAACGTAATGGTGCCATCATCACTCAAGATCAATTCTCTTCAGTTGAATTGTCTGACAGTGACCATCTCGAAGTGGTTCAATTTGTTGGGGGAGGTTAATGTATGGAAATTCAATTGAATGGTCGCTTACACCATACTACAGCCTCAAATTATGACACACTTCGCAATGAATTGGCTTTAGATGCGAACGCACTCATTGTGAATGGACACAGTAAATCTTGGACAACTCCCATCGTTGAGGCAGACCATGTCATTATGTTAAACCGTGAAATCTCACCCACGCTAGAGGTTTGGCGTGCCATCTATGACGCACGCTACGGTAAAGAAATTATGGATAAGCTACAACAAGGAAAAGTTGCTATTTGTGGATTGGGTGGTTTAGGTTCACTCATCGCCATTGAATTGGGTCGTCTTGGAGTCGGTACTTTGCTCCTTATTGATGATGATATCGTCGATGCAACCAATCTTGCGCGCCAACAATACACAATGCGCCATATTGGAATGAACAAAACCGATGCCTTGACTGAAGAACTCACTCACATGGCTCCACTTACCACGGTTACTACTAAAAACATCCATCTCACTCGGGATAACATTGCCGATGCCTTGAAAGGATACACCATTATTTGTGAAGCAGTAGACCGTCCGGAAACAAAAGCAGCACTTACAGAAGCTGTTTTATCAGATTTGCCGCACGCCATCTTAGTTGGTGCTAGTGGTATGGCAGGCTACGGTTCCGGCAACGCCATAACGGCGAAAAAAGTTTTTCCTCGCCTCTTCATGGTTGGTGACGGGGAAAGTGAGGGCGAAGAAGGCATTGGCCTTATGGCACCTCGTGTCGGCCTTTGTGCATCGGCACAAGCGACATTAATCATGCGCATATTATTAGGGGAAGCCAATCCCCTTTAAACGAAAGGAAGATTAAAACATGAATGACGTTTTTCATCTTGGAGGCAAAGACTTCCAATCTCGCTTAATTCTCGGTTCTGGGAAATTCTCTTTAGATCTTATTACCGCAGTTATTGAAGAAGGCGGCGGCGAAATCATCACTCTCGCACTCCGTCGTGCAAATCCGGATGGTGCTGAAGACATTCTCTCCTACATTCCAGAAGGTGTTACCCTATTGCCAAACACTTCTGGCGCGCGTAATGCCGAAGAAGCTGTTCGTATCGCTGAACTTTCTCGCGCAATGGGTTGTGGCAACTGGGTAAAGGTTGAAGTTATCAACGACTCTCGCTGGCTTCTCCCTGACAATGCCGAAACCGTTCGTGCTACCAAAATGCTTGCTGACCGTGGCTTTGTAGTTCTCCCATATATGTTCCCTGAACTTGAAACCGCCAAAGCACTTGTTGATGCCGGTGCAGCTGCTGTTATGCCACTCGCCGCTCCAATCGGTACCAACCGTGGCTTAGTTCACAAAGATAAAATTGCTGAAATCATCGCCAACATTGACCTTCCTATCATTGTTGATGCTGGGATTGGTAAACCAAGTCAAGCTGCAGAAGCGATGGAAATGGGCGCTGACGCAATTATGTGTAACACTGCAATCGCAACTGCAGGTGATGTTCGTAAAATGGCACGTGCATTCCGCCTTGCAATCGAAGGCGGCCGCTTAGCATATCTCTCTAAACCAGGCCGTGTACTCACCGACAAAGCAAGCGCTTCTTCCCCACTCACTGGTTTCTTGGAGGACTAAAATCATGATTAAAGCTGAAACTTGGGACGTAATGACTTATCGCGATGGTATGGATCAATTAGACCCTACCACCTTGAATACTGTATTAGATGCTGTAAAGGACTATGATCCTTCCAGCTACACCGCTGCTGACGTTGAAGCAGCACTTGAACATGATGAATGCACCCTGGAAGACTTCAAGGCATTGCTTTCACCAGCAGCCGAACCTTACCTCGAACAAATGGCACAAAAGGCACAAGCACTTACTCGCGCACGTTTCGGAAATAGTGTTTCCCTTTTTACCCCACTCTATATCGCCAACTATTGTGATAACGGTTGCGTATACTGCGGTTTTAACTGCGGCAACCAAATTAAACGTGGTCAACTTTCTCGCGAAGAATTAATTCGTGAATTGGATACCATTGCTGCAACCGGTTTACAAGATATCCTCATTCTTACCGGTGAATCTGAACGTATGAGCAGCGTTGAATGGATCGGCGAAGCCATTAAGCTCGCTGCGGAACGTTTCACCACCGTTGGTATTGAAATTTACCCAACCAACATCGAAGGCTACAAACATCTCCACGAATGTGGTGCTGACTTTGTTACCGTATTCCAAGAAACCTACAACCCTGAAAAATATGCTGAAGTTCACCTTCGCGGCAACAAACGCAGCTTGCCATACCGCTTCTACGCACAAGAACGTGCACTCATGGGCGGCTTCCGTGGTGCCGGCTTCGGTGCACTTCTCGGTTTGTCAGAAGACTTCCGCAAAGACGCATTTGCTACAGGCTTACACATCGAATTAACTCAACAAAAATTCCCTGAAGCGGACCTCGCAATCTCCGTACCACGTATTCGTCCGTTTGTTAACGAAGAAAACAGTGATGCTGATGAACACATCAATAAAGATTCCGTTCATGAAACCCAACTCCTTCAAGTAATGTGCGCACATCGTATTTATCACCCACAAATTAGCATGACCATCTCTACCCGCGAACGTCAAGGCTTCCGCGATTCCGCTGTAGCTATCTGCGCAACCAAGATTTCCGCCGGTGTTCATACTGATGTTGGCGGCCATAACAAAGCTAACGAAAACGAAACCGAAACCGACGCACAATTCGATATTTCCGATCCACGTACTGTTGATCAAGTGCACCAAGCACTGTTGGAAAATGATTTGCAACCGGTTTACACCGATTTCATTCACGTTTAAAAATGCAAAAAATGAAAATTTTCTATGTCACCGAGCAAAAACGTATTATCGGCGACAAACGTCATTATTTTGAAAAACTCCTTTCCGGGCAACCAGACGGGCTCATCATTCGTGAAAAATATCTTACAAACGACGAACTCCTTGCATTCGCTGAACCGCTGGTGCCTATTGCAGAACGCTATCACGTACCACTCATTCTACGTGGCACGCCTGAAATCGCCAAAAAACTTGGTATTCGTCAGCTTCAGCTCTCCTTTCCTGAAGCAATGCGAGCACCACTACCAAGTGGCTTTGACGAAATCGGCGTTTCTGTCCATCATATAGATGAAGCTATAGCTGCAGAAGCGCATGGGGCTTCCCGCATAACCTATGGCCACATATTTACATCACCATGCAAACCAGGCCTCCCACCACGAGGCGTGGCTGCACTTGATGAGATTGCTCAAGCATGCCGGATACCGGTCTTTGCAATTGGCGGCATTACGTTAGAAACACTGCCCTTCTTACTCCCAACAAAAATTGCAGGTGCCTGCTTAATGAGTGCCAGCATGACAGATCCGTCACCGGAAACGCTCACCACACGTCTCCGAACCATCCTTGAACAATCAAAATAATAAAAAATGAGACTGTCCACCACACAGTCTCATTTTTTATTATGACGAATTTACAATCTAAGTCCAACATAAAAAAATGGCTCATAGAACTTCTGGTAAAATAAAGTTGCAACACCATTTTCCAGGAGGTTTATCTATGAGCCAATATCATCATTTTACTATGTTT